>Ga0123333_10000033_pt1 | contig 134579 bp, 104 predicted proteins | sample BioC12SIPDNA_3_FD_89957 | JGI IMG/M metagenome (GOLD analysis project Ga0123333, IMG submission 89957) | Anaerobic biogas reactor microbial communites from Washington, USA - Biogas_R2_B C12 SIP DNA | ecosystem: Engineered > Bioreactor > Anaerobic > Unclassified | place: Washington, USA...
ATGATGGAATGATGGAATGATGGAATGATGGAATGATGGAATGATGGAATGATGGAATGATGGAATGATGGAATGATGGAATGATGGAATGATGGAATGATGGAATGATGGAATGATGGAATGGTGGAATGATGGAATGATGGAATGATGGGGGTGGTGGGGGATGATGTCGACGCCAGTTCTTCCCAGTATTCCAGTATTCCAGTATTCCAGTATTCCAGTATTCCAGTAGTCCAGTAGTCCTCTCCGAAGCAGTCCTCAAGCCTCCAGTCGGTGAGATGTCCTACACCTACGACTATCCCCGTCCCGGCCTGACGGCCGACTGTGTCGTGTTCGGTTTGGCCGAGGAGGGTCCGCTTCAGGTTCTGCTGATCCAGCGGGCGAGGTACCCGTTTGAGGGTTGCTGGGCCGTTCCGGGTGGTTTTGTGGAGGAGGGGGAGACGCTTCTTGAGGCGGCGAGGCGGGAACTGGCGGAGGAAAGCGGTTTGGCGGACCTTCCGATGAGTCAGTTCTACACCTTCGGCAGGCCGGGCAGGGATCCGCGCGGCTGGGTGGTGACCGTCGCCCATTGGACGGTCGTCCGTACCGACCAGGTTCGACCCTGCGCCGGCGACGACGCAGCACATGTCAGGTGGTTCCCCCTCGGCAACCTCCCGCGCCTTGCCTTCGACCACGACGAAATGTTGCACCGGGCGGTTGACGCCCTTCGGCTCTCCCTATGCAACGCGTCGCGAGATGAACTGCCCTTCTCACCTGGCGTGAACTCGACCAACCTCCAAGCGGCAATTGCTCCCCGATCCCTGAACCCTGAACCCTGAACCCTGGCGTCATGCCCACCCTTCTCCTCGTCGATCTCCAGAACGATTTCTGTCCCGGCGGCGCGTTGGGCGTGCCGGAGGGCGATCTGGTCGTGCCGATCGCCAACCGGCTCATCGACGCCTTTGAACTGGTCGTCGCCACCCAGGACTGGCACCCTGCCGACCACGGCAGCTTTGCCGCGAATCACCCGGGCAAACGGCCGGGTGACGTGATTGAGCTGGATGGACTGGAGCAGATCCTGTGGCCGGTCCACTGTGTACAGAACACGCCGGGAGCCGAATTTCATCCCGAACTGAACCTGGATCGCGTCACCCATGTCTTCCAGAAGGGGACGGACCCCAAGGTCGACAGTTATAGCAGCTTCTTCGACAACCGCCGACGAGTCACCACGGGGCTGGCTGATTACCTTCGTGACCAAGGGGTTCGACGGCTCTGCCTGTGCGGTCTGGCAACCGACTACTGTGTGGTCTTCACTGCCTTGGATGCGGTCGAGCTCGGGTTCGAGACGTGGGTAGTTGAAGACGCCTGCCGCGGCGTCAACCTTAAGCCCGGGGACGTCGACCGTGCTGTGGCAGAAATGCGATCGCAGGGCGTCAAGATCACGACGTCCCACGAAATCCTTGCCACCCGCTCATAGTTCCCAACTCAACCATGTCCGACGTCCATACCAGCAAGTTCCTCAGCTACGTGCTGCGGCATCGTCCCGACAGCATCGGCATCGCGCTCGATGAAAACGGCTGGGTCGACGTCGAGGTGTTGCTGGCCGCTGCCGAGCGCCATGGGAAGCGGCTTTCGCGTCAACTTCTGGAGCGGGTTGTGGCCGAGAACGACAAGAAGCGGTTTGCCTTCAGCGAGGATGGCCGGCGGATCCGGGCCAGCCAGGGGCATTCGGTGTCCGTCGATCTGGCTCTTGAGCCGATCGAGCCGCCGGAGCTTCTCTACCACGGCACGGTCGAGCGGTTCCTCGAGTCCATTCGCGAAAAAGGCCTCGTCCGAGGCAGTCGCCACCACGTTCATCTCTCCCCCGACGAGGCCACCGCCCGCAAGGTCGGCAGCCGGCGAGGGAAGCCGGTGATTCTCGTCGTGGAGGCCGGGCGGATGCACCAGGCAGGATACCAGTTCTTCCGTTCGGCCAACGGGGTGTGGCTGACGGAGAGCGTGCCGGCGGAGTTTCTGAGGGGGCTGGAGGGCCAGTGACGCGGGAGAGTCAGGGGCTCCGGCTGTTCCCGGAATGGCCAGACGCTCCCTGTACTCTGCGAATTTCCCCTCAAATCGTGCTTCTCAGACGCCAGATTGTGTGTCTAGATTAGCTACTTCTCCTGCCCGATTCGTGGTAGAATCGGTGCCTGGTGGTGAGATACCGGCGGTGGTCCTATCGACGGCACCAGAAAAGCGTGGGACTCGCTTCAAGTGCCGGGGGGTTCAGTACGGGGATCAGTTCGTGAGCGACGCACGCGACAAGACTTTTGCGTTCACCTGTCCCGAGTGTTTCGTTTCGCTCAAGGCTCGGGTTGGTCAGTCGGGGGCACGGTTGACGTGCCCAAGCTGCAGCGCGTCGATCATTGTTCCCAGCGCGCCGGTGGCCAAGTCGGTGGCGGGGCAGACCGATCGAACCATCGACACCTCGGCCGCCGAAGCCTCAGGAGAATACGAACTCCACACTCCAACCCGAAGCGTAAGCGAGGACGGCGGACGTCCCACCTCCATACCGACCCGAAGCGCATGCGATGACGGCAGACACGGCGTTTCCTCAGCACCCGGGGGCGGATACAACGTTCGCGGCTCCAACGCATCACAACCGCAGGCCGCCGACCTGATCGCCGTAACCTGCTCCATCTGCAAGACCCGGGCGTACACGGCGAGAAAGAACCTGGGGAAGAAGGTCCGCTGCGCCGAGTGTGGAACCGTGATGCTGGCGGTCGAGACGGCCAAGACGCAGGCCCAGATGTACCGTCCGCAGAAGATCGACGAAGCGGCGGTGGGCGAGTACGGCGTCAACAGCGACGGGGGGGCTAACAGAAAGCCAGAAGAGATCACGGTTCCCTTTCACTGCCGGCTCTGCAACACGCTTCTGCGGGGCACGCTCGCCCAGGTTGGTACGGAAGTGACCTGCCCGGACTGTGGCACGAAGACGGTGGTTCCCCCGCCCAAGAAGGTGGAGGCAAAGGCCGTGGTCGGTGCAGCGGCGGGTGCGGATCTCGAGGAATACGGCGTTCAGCGACCCAACATCGCGTCCGGGGCCGACATTCCGGTGGTCTGCTCGCTCTGCCATTCGCGGCTCATGGCACGAGCGGATCAGGTGGGGAGCAAGATACGGTGTCCGGATTGCGGCACGGAAACGGTGGTTTCGGCGGCTCCAGAACGGAAGGCCGGCGCCGTGATGGGCGCCATCGCCGAGACTGGCCGGACGGCTGCCGACGACTATGGGGTGCGGGGCTCACAGGCGGCCGCGTCGTCGTCGGTGCCGGCCGAGGTAGTTTTGAGCTGCGAGATGTGCGGGCGCAAGGTGATGGCGTCGACAAGCCTCGCCGGGCGCGACGTGGCATGCCCTGATTGCGGAACGTTGATGCCGGTTCCGGAGCAGAAGGTCGTCGTTGCGACACGCGGACCAGGATCGCCGGCTGCTCCGGTGTCGGCAGCGGCCGTTCAAGAGGTCCAGCGGGAGAAAGTCGTTCACATCGGCGTCAACTGCCCCCGTTGCGGGACCAGGATCCATGCCACCGATCGCCAGGTGGGCCAGAAGATACCCTGCCCCGACTGCGATACGCCGATCACGATCCCGCCGCCCAAGGCCGATGCCGTTGCCGAAGAGCAGATCATCCGCGGTTCGGAGGAGTATGCCGTTTCTGCACCGCCGGAGGTCGTCGCGCCGACCATCAAGTGGACTCGTAGAGTGCGCAACGATCCGGCCGACGACCCGGATTTCGATTTTCTCGAAGAAGTCGACGATCCCGAGTTGCGATGGAGGTTGCGGGACCGATCCGACGAACTGGGTTTCCTGGGACACCCGGGAGCATCGAATCGCTGGCTCGGCTTCACCCTCGGCGGCGTCGGGGCATTTGCCGTTCCCGCCCTCTCGCTGACGCTCTTCGGGATGCCGGGCGTCGGCTCGGCAACCGCCTTGATTTGGTTTGCCGGCATCATGACCCTGGGCGCGTCGATTATCGTGTGCCTGGCTTGGGGGGCACTGTTCTCCGTGAACCTCCTGGCCATCGTGCAGGACACGTCTGCGGGCAACCACGTGATCCGCAACTGGCCCGAAGGCGCCTGGACCGAGCAGATCGGCGAATCGCTCTACGTGATCAACAGTTGCCTGGTCAGCTTCATCCCGATCTCGATTCTCCTGCAGAACTACCCGCCAGCCCGCCCTGCCGGGATGTATCTCTACATGCTCGGCTTCTGGCTGACGCTGCCGGTCGTGCTGCTTTCGATGCTGGAGACGGGTTCGGTGCTCATGCCAATCTCCGGCCCGGTCATGTCGAGCCTGTTTCGCCGGCTGGGGGCCTGGCTATGGTTCTATTTTCGCTCGTTCGGGCTTCTCGCCGTGGGGCTGGCGATGTACCTGGCTTTCTGGCGTCACCTCTGCGGCCCGATTACGATGCCCCTGCTGGTCCCCATGGCCACCGCATTGGCCATGGTCTATGCCCGCTGGCTGGGCATTCTCGGGGTGAGCGTTCGCGAGCTGATCGAGGAAGCGGCCGAAACGGCGGAGGGATGAATCGACTAGCGCGATTCGTGGAAATAGGGTTCCGCTCACCGCAGCCGCTTGGCCACGCGGCTACAAGGCGACTCTTGACGGCCGGTAGCCGGACCTACTGCGCCGGTCGATACAACTCAACCTCCCACACACGGCTGATGCCCCCCTGGACCTCCCGAATAAGAAGCCGGAACTTCCGGCTGGTGATCGGCTCGAAGCGCGAGTGCCAATCGACGGCCGTGTTGCCCGTCGTATCGGTCCCCTGCACGTCGCGCCAGATGCCCCCGTCGTCGAACTGGAGCACGAACGAAGAGATCGGGGCGGTCACGTTGCCGCCCGTCTGGTAGCCCGAGAAGATGCGGATCGCCGTGAGCTTCTGGGGCGAGGGCCAGGTGAACTCGATCCAGTTGGGCACCTCGGCCGTGCTGAGCCAGCGATCGTCGTTCTGCGCCAGGTCGATGCGTCCGTCGTTCAACAGCGAGGGCGGCGAGAGGGCGGCGTCGCGATCGCCGGAGGTGGCCACCTCGGCCTGCAAGGCGGCATTCGCGCCCACATCCTGCAAGGCCGGCGGAGGCGGCACGGGCTTGCCCACACCCCGCTCCATGAGCTGCTTCAGTTCCTTCAGGTACTGCTGGTACACGCCGCGAGGCGACGTCTCGTGTTCCCGGCAGAGCGAAGCGGCCATGCCCACAATCTCGCCCATGCAGCCGCCGGTGCGCATCACCCGCGAGGTGCCCAAGGCCTCGTGGCTGACGCTGATGTCGCGACCGGCCATGAACAGATTGCCGATGTTGCGAGAATAGAGGCAGCGATAGGGGATCCAATAGGGCTGCGGGAAGTCGGTGAACTCGGCATACGAAATGAACGCGTCGCCTTCGAACCCCTTCTCGTAACGCGGGTCGGGCAAGTGGAGGTCGATTTTCCAGCCGGTCGGAACGCATCCGTCTTCATACTGGCGGCTCTCCATGACGTCGCTCTTGCTCAGGATCACGTCGCCGAGCAGCCTGCGAGATTCCCGTTTGCCGGCCACGAAGGCCGCCCAGTTGAGCTTGTAGTTGGGCAGCACGCGATCGACGTTCTTCATGGCGTCCCAGGCACCGTACATGGCCCGGAGGTTCCAGTCGCGAATGTACTCGTTCTTCTCGAAGGGGTCGTGATCGAAGCCGCTCTCCCAGTACCAACCGCCCAGCTTGAGCGTGTCGGGCTTCTCCTTGCTGCGGCCGGGGAAGGGCCGCTCGGCCAGGTCGAGGGCCCAGGGGCAGCGGGGGAACGTCTGCGGCTCGTCGGTCTCGATCACGTTCCACAGGTTGCAGCGTCCCATGTGGCCCTGGAGCGTCATTTCGTGGTCGGCGCCCGCCATGGCCCCCAGGCAGGCGTCGCCCGTGCAGTCGGCGAACAGGCGCCCCTCGAATCGGAGCCGCTTCCCCGTCACCGTGTGCTGGGCGATGACCGCGACGATTGCCGAACCGTCCATTTCCACGCCGTTGGCGCGGTGGAGCGTGAACAGATGCAGATTCTTTTCCGCCCGGACAATTTCGAGCTTCCGCTCGTCTTCGTAGAGGTCGGCTGTGTTCGACGGCCCGTAGTGGGCCCGCCGGCTTTGCTCCAACTCCGCGACAATGTCGCCCACGCGCGGATAGGGCGGCTTGTTCCTCGCCCCTTGCAGCCACACCCGCACCTCGCTGCTGTTGTTGCCGCCGAGCACCGGCCGGTCCTGGATCAGCGCCACCCGCAACCCCAGCCTCGCCCCGGAGAGTGCCGCGCACGTTCCGGCAATCCCCCCGCCGACGACCACCAGATCGTACTGGCCGGCCTCTTCCGGTTCGCTTGGCAGCCCCAGCATCTTCTCGCGGAAGCGGCGCATCTCGGGATCGCCGTTCGGCGGGGTGAAATCCGGATCGGCCGAAAAGACGATCGCATCGCAGCGCCCCTCGAAGCCCGCCAGGTCGTGGATCGCCAGTTCGACGGCCGCTGCGTCGATCTGAATCGTGCCGCCGTCCTGCCAGTGCCAGTCGGCTCCTTCGGTGCCGAACGTGGTCTCGAGCGGCTTGCCGTCGACGAGCAGTTGAAACTTGCCCGGCGTACCTGCCGCATTCCACGGGGCGACCCAATCGTAGGTGCGAACCCAAACGCGATACGAACCGGGCTTGGGCAGCTTGACCCGGGTGACGGCGTCGGCAACCGGCACTCCCAGCCCGTGAGCGAGCAGGTAGGGCGAGCCCATCTGGTCCATGAACTGGCTGTCGTGGACCCAGCCGCCGAGGTCCTCGAACTGTTCGGCCTCGATCAGAACCGTCCGCGCGTGGGTTTGGGAGGTAAGTAACAGAACGACGGCGGTGAGGAGGAGCTGTCTCATGGGAATGCCTGAGATCCGGAGGCTGGGCGGTACGTAAGTTTCCGCACATTCTTGTCTCGCCAGTGATCTTCATTATACCGACCAGCACCGGGTCAAAAGAAGCCGGGCGACCTCGAGAATCGTTTGTCGCGACCGGAGTTGTCGGTTACAATGCGATCGTCTTGCTCCTTTCCAGCCGACAACGAACCACAGCAGGGCAACGATGACACGCGACGGACTTTCGGCAGCCGCGATTGCCCACAGGGCGTATAGGCTACGCGTCGCCGTAGTAGGATCGCTCTTCATACTCGGCCTTCTCGTCATGCTTCTCGCATCGTTGCGGCCGCTCCGCGACGCCTTGATCGCACACTTCAGTCGCCCGGTGGCTGCCGTCCTGTTTCAGCTTGCCCCCTCCTCGCCCTTTCTGTTGATCCCGCTTCCGATGTTGTGGCTGGAACGCCGTTCGGCGCGGCGCTTCAGGGCCCCTTGCCCGAATTGTGGACGCTCGGTCCTCGCCAAGTGGCGATACGTGTTGGAAACCAATCTCTGTCCCTTCTGCGGCTCCGCCGCGATCACGGAGGAGTAAAATGACACCGCAACAGATACCGAAAAGAAGCGTCCTCATGCGCGACGCCTGGTCGGGTCTGCTGGTGACCGCCGTCACACTCGGATGGTTTCTGATCGGCGGCTGGGCACTTCTTGGTGCGGTGGTTGTGGGTTACGATACTCCAGCGGGAAATGAGCTGCCCGGCGTGAAGGCCTTCACCTGGCTGGCATCGTTCTCAGTGGTTGCGGGCGTGGCTGCGTGGCTTCGCTTTCGATTCGTGTACCAAACGTTCCTGACCGGAACCAGGACCACCGGCGTTCTCGTCTCCGCATCTGTGCGCAGTGGTTCCGCCAAGCTGCGGTTCGAGTTCGTTCACGAGGGCAAGACGCACCGAGCCGTGAACTACGTCGCCGGCGGGCCATTTCCCAAGTCGGGTGAAACCGTGAATATTGTCTACGATCCGGCTAGACCGTCGCGAGCGTACGTCTGGGATGCGTACGTTCCCAAAAGACCTGCTGCGTGAACATTCACCCGCGATTTTGAATCCACCGGGATTGACGGCGTTCCGGCCTCTCCAACATCTTCGTCCATCGCGACTTCGCACTCTCACGGTCCGAGTGTACAATGCCGGTAGGCGACCGGCGGAGCCTCTCCGTCGAAGTGTCTCGAATTGAGGGGAGATAGCGATGCCACTCCACGATTGGACCCGCGTACCGTCGGGCTTGTTTCACGACTTTCACCAGAGTTGGTCAATTCGGATAAAAGACGCCTTGAACGCAGACCGGCTACCCAGCGGGACCGTCGCTCTGGTCGAGCAGCGATCCGGCCCGCGAGAACCTGACGTGCTGGCCATCGAGGCCCGGGCGCGACGACCTCGATTGGATCTGGATACCGGCGGCGTGGCCACCCAAGAGCCGCCGGCCACGCAGATGATTCGTCGTACCGGCAAGGAAATCTACGCCGGCAGGGCTAACCGCATTGTCATCCGGCATCACCTTGGACGGATTGTCGCGGTGATCGAGATCCTCTCGCCCGGCAACAAAGACAGCCGTGCGGCGCTGCGCGATTTCGTCGACAAGACGGTCCAATTTCTGCGCGAGGGAATCCACGTCCTGGTCGTCGACCTTTTCCCTCCCACAGTCCGCGATCCCTTGGGCATCCACAAGGTGATCTGGGACGAAATCGAAGAGGAACCGTTCGCGTTTCCCCCCGGAAAGGACCGCATCTTGGTCTCTTACGAATCGGGCGACGAGCGGGTTGCCTATATCGAGCCTGTCGCTGTAGACGACGCGCTGCCCGACATGCCGTTGTTCCTCGCGAGCCAGCTCCACGTCGCAGTCCCGCTGGAGTCAACCTATCAGGCGACGTGGGATGCCACGCCCCTGGAGTTGCGCCAGGCTGTCGAGACGGGAGTTCTCCCGCAGGCTGACGAGGAGGAGTGAGCCAATATCGAGTCTCGGTCAACACCCTCGTCCCGGAACCTGTCTCATGGACAACTGGTTCGCGCTCCCCTTCGGCATCCTATCGGTGACGTCCTTCACCGTCATCGGCCTGCTGGCCCTTTGGGCGGCCGGTTCCCCATGGCATTGGCTCCTGCGGATCGCCGTCGTGCTGGCCGTGCTGTCGCCGCTGCTGTTCATTCCCGCCGAAGAACTTTGGTGCGCGGCGGTGCTCCAGGTGTGTACCGTCGCGGCAGGAATCGCCGTCTGGCGGTGGCGTGCGGCACGCCGTCAGGAGGGCAACAAGTCGCAAGACGCCGCCGCGCCCAAACGGCGCTTCGCAATCCAGTTCTCAATCCGCACCCTGTTGGCGCTCGCCTGCCTGGTGGCGATGCTCGCCCCGATTGTCATCCCTCTGGCGAGAAACAGATCGACCTCGCCGGCGCCGTGGGCGGCCGTTGCGGTCGGCGGCGCCTATGCCGGTTGCGCCGTACTGATCGGCGCTTGGTTGACTACGGGCGCTCGCAAGCGGCGTGCCTGGGCGGCGGCAGCCCTGTTCTGCGCGTGCCTTGCCGTGGCCGCCGCATGGTTCGAGTTGTGGTTCGTAATTCTCTTGTTCGATTTCTCGCAGAACTTTGTAGCACTGCTCTGGTTCGTCGTCTTCTCGTTCATCGCAGTCATCACCTGGCTGCTGCTTCGCCTCTGGTTCGCCGGACGACCTGCTGCAAACGGCACCTCCGGCCGCACCCGTCGGATCGCGGCCCGGTGCCTGTTCTGGTTGCTGCTGGCCGCTCTCGCGCTGCCGCCGGCCTATGTTGTCTGGCAGTTGAACCATCGGCTGCCGGTTCCTGACCTCGCTATCCCCGAGCCCAACGGCATCGACGACCTTGTGGCCGCCGGGACGGCCTTCGCCTCGAGCCCCATCCTGACCGCCGGCGCCGAACCGCAGTCGACCGAGGAACTGGCTGCCGAAGTCGCCAAGTACGCCGACGATTACGCCCGATTGCGACTCGGCCTCACCCGAGACATTCTCGCAGCCGTCTGGGCAAAGGACGGCAAGATCGACACGGCAGTAATGATGTACGCAGTGAGCGCCGACGCCTGGCAGGCCGTGCGACTGGCGGCATCAGCCTTGGGCCGCGAAGCGCAACTGTCGCAACGGCAGAAGCGCTACGGCGACGCCGCCCGGATCGCACTCGACAATGTGCGTTTGGGTCAGGCGGTCATGCGCGACAGCCTGTTGGTCTATTATCTTACGGGTGCAGGAGTGGAACGCACGGGCAATCAGAGTCTGTATCAGGTGGTGCCCAGGCTGAGCGCCGACGAGTGCCGTGAGATCATCGCTGCCCTGGCCGAAATGGAACGCCGGCGCGAACCGGTCGAAGATGCCTTGCGCCGGGATCGCATCTGTTGCGAAAACGCCTACGGCTGGCCTTACCACCTCTACGATCTGCTGGACCGTCTTGCACCCGACGATCATCGTCAGCACCTCCTTGATATGCAAGACCGCCATCGAGCAGCGACGCGATTACTGATTGCGGAACTGGCGTTGCGCGCTTACCAACTCCAGCACGGCAGCTTGCCCGATCAACTGGACCGACTTTCCCCCGAATTCCTCGCGGAACTGCCGGTCGACCCCTTCGACCCCGCCGGCCGGCCCCTTCGCTACGTTCGCACCGGCGACGCCTATCTCGTTTACAGCGTCGGCTACAACGGCCGAGACGACGGCGGGCAGCCCCCTCCCCGCGCGTACGAAGCGGAGACCGGCGGCGACCTGCGGCTCGACGTCTTCTTCACACCGGATGACGTCGAGACCGTTTCAAAGAAAAGGAATTCGCCGTCGGCCGGCGAGCCACAGGAGGCTCCGCTCGAATGATCGCTGCACCGTGCCGGAGCCCGCACGGCCCAGATCACTCGAAGCCTACCACGAGCGTCTTTCCGAGAGCCTCCGCGTAACGCGTCAACGTCACTACGGTTGGATTGGCTTCGCTTTCATTCTCCAGTCGCGAGAGGGCCGCACGGCCGATGCCGCTTCTCTGCTCCACGTCGGACAGACTCAGCCCCTGTGCCTGGCGTTCGGCTTTGAGTACTTTCAGTGCGTCGCGAACGGCAACCCTGACCCGATTGCGGGCGGCTTTCACCCGCCGCCCCTTCGCGAGGATTTCCTTCTTGTCACGTTCGGCCTCGCCCCGCGCACGATTCCATCGCTGCTCCTCCTCGGGAGTGAGGTCGCGGTGAACACGCTTGGCCTGTCGTTTGGTCATATTGACTAGCCCTCCACTTCATACGCGGTGACCGGAAGCACCGTCGTCTCGTCAAGAAACTCGTATACACAGGCAAGGTACTTACCGGTCGCTGTCTCGCCGAACGCGATCTCACGACCAGACGAATGACTCTTGTCGATCTCGTCCGGATCGCATACCACCTCCTCGAATTCGTCTGGCGTCACACCGTGTTCTGCGACATGCTGCTCGATCTGGTCATTCCAAATAAAGAGATAAACCGGCACAGGTCACCGCCTCCGGTGTTGCAATATATTATAACATCTTTTTCCGGCTGGTCAAGCTGAATAGTTGAATGCCGGGCCGCGTTGGTTGCCCTCGCCGACAGACATTTCTGTTCCGCTTGACCAGGAATATCCTATCAGCATAGAGTCACGGTGAACACCCTCATTCCGGCCCCAACCCCTATAGTGACGGCGGTCTGCGCCTGGATGAGATGTTCCCACCCGACGACGCGACCAGCACGATCGACGCGACCACCGAGAACGATGCCCAGTAGCAGGCTCCGATAAGGTTGTTCCACACAAATCCCGTACTGGGATTCCAAGATCCCCCAAATTCTGTCGAAAGACCTCAGGAGGAAGGGCAAACGACATATCCGGCAAAAAGCTTCGGCGGGTAAGTCAAAGGGACGGCCACCGGCCGCTTCCTCACGCCCGCTTGACAAGGAACCTCACACCCATCAAGATCCACGGCCCCAACACCCTCCCTCCGAATCCATCCTCATGGGCAATTGGCTTCCACTTTCACTTGTCCTCGGCGTCGTGCTGGTCACGTCGTATATCAGCATGGGCTTGCTGGCCTTATGGGCTGCCACTTCTCGATGGTATTGGTTGTTGCGTAGCGCCGTCGTGCTGGCCGTACTCTCACTGCTGCTCTTCATTTCCGCCTATGAACTATGGAGCCTGTTGGCACTACAGGCGTGTACCGTCGTGGGAGGAAACACGATCTGGCGGTGGTGCGCGGCACGCCGACAGGAGGGCGGCAAGGCAGTAAACGCCGTCCTGGCCAAACAGCGATTCGCGATCCAGTTCTCAATCCGCGCCCTGTTGGCCCTGACCTGCCTGATTGCGATGCTCACACCGACGCTCGTTCTCGTGGTAAGAAACACGGAGGCCTCCGCTGAATTGTGGGTGGCGACTGTGTTGGGCGGTATTTGCGGCGGTTATGCCGTGCTGATCGGTGCGTGGTTGGGTACAACTCGACGCAAGTGGCCTTTCTGGCTGGCGGCAGCGCTGTCGTGCGTGGGGCTCGCGTCGCTCGCCGCATGGTTCGACTTCTGGCTCACGCTCGTGTTCTCTGAGAGCCTTGCGGCACTGGTCTGGGTCGTTGTCATCCCGGTAGTTGCGGCGACGACCTGGCTCCTGCTTCGCCTTTGGTTCGCTGGCGGGACCACTCCAGCCGGCACGGTTGGCCGCACCCGTCGGTTTGCGGCCCGGAGCATGTTCTGGCTGCTGCTTGCCGCTCTCGCGCTGCCGCCGGCCTATGTTGCCTGGGAATTGGCCCATCCTCTGCCGGTTCCAGACCTCCCGGTCCCTCGGCCGAACGGCATCGACGACATTGTGGCGGCCGGGAAGGCCTTGGACACAAGTCCGATCCTGAGCGCTGGCGCCGAACCGCAATCGACCGAAGAACTGGCTGCCGAAGTCGCCAAATACGCCGACGACTACGCGCGACTACGACTCGGCCTCACGCGAGACATTCTCGCAACCATCTGGGCAGTGGACGGGAAGATCGATACGGCGGCAGTATTCTCCACGGGACCCACCGCTGCCAACAGTGATGCAGTGCGACACGCTGCACAGGGCTTGATGCGCGAATCGCAACTGGCGCAACAACAGAAACGCTACGGCGATGCCGCGCGGATTGCACTCGACAATATGCACTTGGGCCAAGTGGTCACCCGGAATGGCCTGTTGATCGACTATCTTACTGGGGTAATGATCGAACGCATGGGCGATCAGAGTCTGTATGAAGTACTGCCCCAATTGAACGCCGATGAGTGTCGTGACATGATCGCAGCCTTGGCGGGGATGGAACGTCGGCGTGAACCGATCGAGGATGTCTTGCGCCGCGAACGCATTTGTTCCGAGAACTTGTTCGGCTGGTTTGGTCACTTCCACGATCTGGCAATTCGACTTGCATCCACGGATCATCGCCGGCGCATGTTCGGCGTGCGCGACCGCCAGCAAGCAACGACACGGTTGCTGATTGCGGAATTGGCGTTGCATGCTTACCAACTTGAACACGGAGCCCTGCCGGATCAACTGGACCAACTGACGCCCGAATTCCTCACGGAGCTACCTGTCGACCCGTTCGATCGCAGGGGCCGGCCGCTTCGCTACGTTCGCACCGAGGACGGATATGTCCTTTACAGTATCGGCCGCGACGGCGAAGATGACGGCGGACGGCCGACTGCTCCGCACACGGAGATTGACGGCGACCCGCGCCTCGATGTCTTCTTCTCGCGCGACGATGACCTTGAGACCGGTCCTCCGAACGAATAGACGTCAGATTCCAATCCCGGACCCAACCCCATGGCCAACTGGCTTCCCCTCTCGCTAGTCTTCGGTGTCGTGCTGGTCACGTCGTATACCAGCATGGGCCTGCTGGCCCTGTGGGCCGCCACGTCTCGATGGCATTGGCTGCTTCGCACCATTGTTGTCCTGGCCGTCCTCGCACCGCTACTGCTGATTCCCGCCTACGAACCGTGGATCGTGTTCTTCCTGCAGGCGTGTACCGTCGCGTTGGGTGTCCAGGTGTGGCGCTCGCGGGCGGCGCGAAGGCGATGGAGAGAAGTGTCCGACGGATCACGCCCGCCGAAACGCCGATTCCGTTTCTACCTCAGCACGCTGTTGGCAATCACACCGCTCGTTGCGCTACTCACGATAATCGCCACCCGGATCGTCGCAAATCTGCCCGAACAGAACGCCACGGCCTGGACGACCATCGTACTCAACGGCCTGTGCAGCGGCTGCACCGCGCTGCTGGGTGCCTGGATGGTTGCCGGAGATCGCAAGTGGATTGTTCGGCCGGCAGCATTCGTACTCTGCTTGGGCCTTGCTGCTGTGATGGCCGCGTTCGATGGGCTTCTCGTGTCGGCTTTCCCCCAAAGATACTGGCCGCCATTCCCGGCGACCGTGGCGACGATGATCCGTGACGGAGTTATGCCGTGGCGACTGGATGTCGTGCTGCCTTGGTTTGTGATCACACCCGCCCTCACCCTTGGGCTATGGATGATGGTCGCTCTCTGGCATCGAGGAACAATCGCGTCCCACGTTTGCGGTGATCCTCACGTCAGCGCACCACAACGTCGTCACGGTCGCCGGATCGCGGCTCGATGTGTCTTCGCTGCGCTGTTCGCCGCTCTCGCCTTGCCTCCTGCACTCGTGGTCGAGAAACTGCTCCATCCGCTGCCGCCCCTGCCGGACGTCACGGTTCCCGTACCCAACGGACTCGACGACATTGTGGCCGCCGCGAAGGAACTCGAGAAGAGCTCAATCTTGAGCATGGCGGCAGAGCCGAGTTCCACGGACGAACTGGCGGCAGAGGTCGCGAAATACGCCGGAGCCTACCAGCGGCTGCGACAGGGCCTCTCCCGCGATGTGGGGCCGGAATTCTGGACCCATGAGGAGGATCTTGCCGACGTATACAACGCGTCAGTGAACAACCTTATGCGGATGCGATGGGCGGCCCGCGCCTTGATGCGGGAGGCCGAGTTGGCGCAGCAACAGAACAGACACAACGACGCGGTAAGGATCGCCTTGGAAAATGTCCGATTCGGCCAGGTCATCAGCCGAGACGCCTTGATGGTCGATTACCTGACCGGTAGAGCTATCGAAGAAATCGGGGATCAAAGCCTGTACCAATCCTTGCCTCATCTGAACGCCGAGCAGTGTCGCGAGGCAATTGCGGCGCTGGTCGAAGTCGAGCGGCGCCGCGAACCGATCGATGAGGTGCTGCGGCGAGATCGGATTTGGGAGGAACACGTTGGCGGCTGGTTTCACCGTTTCTGCCAGTTGCTGAGCGACTCCTTGCCGAGCAAGGACTCCGGAAACACAAGCAGATTCCATGCTTTCAAAGGCCTCAAAGATGCAGTGACGCGATTGCTGATCCTGGAGTTGGCAGTGCTGGAGTATCGACTCGAGCGCGGCGAGCTGCCCGATCGCTTGGAGCAGTTGACGCCGGAATTCCTGGATGAGTTGCCGATCGATCCGTTTGATTCCGAAGGTCGGCCCCTTCGCTACGTCCGCACCGACGACGGCTTTCTCATCTACAGCATCGGCGAGGACGGCAAAGATGACGGCGGCCGGCTGCCGGCAAGGAAGGGCCGCTACTTGACCAACGAGAATGGCGACGGCGACCTTTGGCTGGATGCCTGCTTCGCCCCGGAGGAATCGGCCGACGACGCTGCGAACCAATGACCTCCGACAACTCCCCGGCGTCCGCTCAACGATTTCCGTTCAGTTTCACCCGGCACAGAAACATGTCCGCCGTGATGTAGAGCGTGCTCCCGTCGGCGTCAAAACAGCAGTTGGCAGTGGGCACGCCGGGATTGATCCGGCCGAGGAAGGTGCCGTCGGGAGCGAACACGTTCACGCCCCCTGGGCCGGTGGCGAACAGGTTGCCCTGGGCGTCGACCTTCATTCCGTCGGGCAGGCCCTTGAGACGGCCGACCCATTCGGTGGCATCGAAGAACACTCGTCCCTCGTCGATCGTACCGTCAGGCTGAACGTTGTAGGCCATCCAGACGGCACGCTTGGGATCGCTCTGGGCCACGTAGAGCGTCTTTTCGTCGGGCGAGAAAGCGATGCCGTTGGGCCGCGTCAGCTTGTCGGTCAGCAAGGTGAGACGAGCGTCGGTGCCCAGCCGGTAGACGCCGCAGAACCCCAACTCGCCGATCTTCTCGCGATCTTCGGGCAAGAGACCGTACGGAGGGTCGGTGAAGTAGAGATCGCCGCTGGACTTGAAGACGGCGTCGTTCGGGCTGTTGAGCCGCCGGCCGCGATAGCGGTCGGCCAAGGTGGTGAACCGGCCGTCGGCCTCCAGCCGGGCGACCCGCCGGTCGCCGTGCTGGCAGAGGACCAGCCGCCCCTTGCTGTCCAGCAGCAGCCCGTTCGACCCCGATTCGCCGCCGCGCGGCTGGTCGCCCGTGTAGCCTGCCGGCTTGAGAAATGTGCTGATCCCTTCCCCCTCTTTCCATTTCATCACGGCGTTGTTGGGGATGTCGGAGAACAGGACATAGCCGCCGTCGTCGACCCAGACCGGTCCTTCAGACCACTCGAACCCTTCGGCCAGCTTCTCGAGCCGGGCATTCGGGGGCACAATCTCATCGAACCGCGGATCGACGCGCTCGATTTCGCCAAACGGCTCGGCCGACACGCACGGCGCCACTGCCAACAGAAGCAACGAACAGGTAAGAAGTAATCTGGACATGGAAAGGTCCTCCAAGAATGGTCGTCGATCGTCTTGCGGGCAGAAGCGGAAATGATGAAGGTTGGGGCATCATGATTCGGCGCTTGGTCAGGCAAGAAAGGGGCTGCCCCCGTAATCCAACTCTCGATCTCGCCGTCGGGCAAGTTCGCTTGCATAGCGGCGGCCGAGCGAGCCGGCGTGCTCGGCTACCCAGTCGGTGAGCCTGGTCGAGCCGGCCGGCGGCGACTCGACGTAAAGGAGATTGTCCATCAAACCGAGGACTTCCTCCCAGGTAATGAGCACATCGCCCATCATCCTGCCAACCACGCTGCCAGCCCAGTACGCCACGCGCCGCGGGAGGGAGAGGATCCGTCGCCCACGAAGCCCGAGGATGCGGGCGATGGTTGTCACCAGTTCACGATAACTGAACGTCTCCAGACTGATGGCGTCGATCACGTGATTCTCTCTCGACCGGCCCTGTCGGACAGCCGGTTCTGTGCTCTTGGGGGCTGTCATGCTGCTTCCGCTAGTCGTCGCCCCAATCGAGTTCCTCGCACTCTTCCAGATTGCGCGAGGTCCCACCGACCGGTGCGGACGCCGTGTCCGGTACAAGAAGCGCGTAGTCAAAACCGTCGGGGCCGAAACGATTCGAGAGTGTGTTGAGAATCTGGCGGCACCGTGTTGGGCTGTCACGGGGACCTGCGAAGAAGAACGGCTTGCCTGCCTTGCCGTAAGTGAACTCGTCCGTGCAGTCGTTGACGTCGATATCGCCGAAGATCGGCTTGACCTTGCGGTAATCGCGATGGGGAGGGAACCCCGCCTCCTTGGCGAACTCGACGGCCCCCTCGATCAGTTTCCGGGCGGCCGCCGGCTTAAGATTCACAATCTCGTAGTCACGGGCCGTCTTGGTATAGACTCGCCAGTCGTAGTCGCCTCGCGTCGTGAAGCCAAACGCTACGTCTTTCACGCCCAGGCAATACATGTCGACAAGAAAGACAGCAAAGGCAACGCCGCCGTTGCTCAGTTCTCGGCTCACGAATACGCTCGCCATGCCATGCTCGAACAGATCCGTTGTTGTGAAACAATGCAGAATCGGGTCGAGGGCGGCTCGTTGCATGCGTTTGGCCGTGTCAGGGCAAGCCTGCTCCGCAATTGCTCTCCTCCTTGCTTTGTCTTTCGCTTTCTGACGTTCGAGCTTTCTCTGGTGTTTGCGGGGGTCCCTCGCCATGATTTCCCTCCTTGTGTCTGCAGCTTGGACGAACCGATGGGCTGTGCGATAGCGCTACCACCCATTCTAATGCGCTCAACGAACTTCACCAAGCACGTTCTGCGAGGGGGGCGTGAGTTATTCCCACGCTAAGGCCGTGTTTGCAGTCCCCTCGGCTTCCCCCGGAACTTGACAGTTTCCTCGCTTCTGTGATGATGGTGCAGAGTCCGGCTCCGTGCGCCGGGGCCACGATCAGGCTCGTGTTCCAAAGAAAGCGGTTCCATGGACAAATCCCGTTTGCTCGAGCGGTTCCTTCGCTACGTACGCATTGATACCACCGCTCGGGAAGACACCGAAAGCTATCCCAGCAGCGCCGGGCAACTCGAACTCGGACGCCTGCTGGTAGCCGAGCTTCAGAACATCGGCCTTGCCGATGCCGCCCAGGATCAGTACGGAATCGTTACGGCTACCATCCCGCCGATCGCCGAGGAGACCGTGCCCGTCATCGCCTTCTGCGCCCACATGGATACGTCGCCCGAAACCTCCGGCACGAATGTCCAGCCTCAGGTGATCGAGAAGTACACCGGGGGAGACATTCGCATGCCGGGCGATCCGGCGAAGGTCATTCGGGTGACCGAATGCCCGGCCCTCGAGGATGCCGCCGGATGTACGTTGATCACCAGCGACGGCACCACTCTGCTCGGGGCCGACGACAAGGCCGGCATCGCCGCGATCGTTGAGGCGGCCGCCTTTCTCATGGAGCATCCGGATCGGAAACACGGCCCCGTGCGGATCTGCTTCACTTGCGACGAAGAGATCGGACGCGGGGTCGACCACATCGATCTGAAACAACTCGGTGCCGCGGCCTGCTACACGCTCGACGGATCGGGAGCCGGCACCATCGACGTCGAGACATTTTCTGCCGACCTGGCTACCGTCAGCATCATCGGCAAGAACATCCACCCCTCGATCGCCAAGGACAAGATGATCAACGCCGTTCGCGCGGCGGGTGATTTCCTGGCAAGACTCCCCCGCGATCGGCTCGCCCCCGAGGTGACTGAGGGGCGGGAGGGATTCCTGCATCCCTACGAGGTCTCCGGAGGCGTGGCGAACGTGCGCATCAAGATCCTGCTGCGGGACTTCGACACCAAAGCGCTCACCGATCACGCCGGCGTTCTCCGCGCCACGGCCGAAGAAACCGAGCGAGTCTTCCCCGGCGTGAAGATCGATGTCGACGTGAAGCGTCAATACCGCAACATGGCCGATGGCTTGACCAAAGAGCCGCGTGCAGTGGATTGTGCCATGCGAGCCCTGGACAAGCTTGGGGTGACCGCCGAACTGGCCATCGTCCGCGGCGGAACGGACGGCTCCCGCTTGACCGAGATGGGACTCCCCACCCCTAACCTCTCAACCGGCCAGCACACCCCCCACTCTCCCCTCGAATGGGCCTGTCTTGAAGAAATGGTCCACGCGGCCGAGTGGATCGTCGCCATCGCCGAAACCTGGGCGGAGAAATAGGCCAGGCCAGCCTCGAATTGGTGCGTTGGGTGGCTGGGGTCGAGCGGAGCGAGCCCCCAGAGTCACTATGTATTGGGTGGCACGCTCAGAGCGTAGCGATGGGCGTGGGGACCTGACCATCCACGCCCATCGCTACGCTCTGAGCGTGCCACCCACGAATATGCCTGGCGCTTGCCGTAAAACCCTACTCGGACCACAATGGAGGGGGGCTCTCTTCTCCTCGTCCAGTTGGGTTGTTGCCATGTCGGTGGGACACCTCCAGTCCGAACTCCTCGTGCAGGCCGTCGAGGGTGACCGGGCAGCGCTCTCCCAGGTGCTCCTGTTTCATTACGATCGCCTCCAGCAGCATATCGAGCGGCGGCTTTCGAGCGATCTCCAGCGGCATGTCTCCGTCGACGACGTCCTCCATCAAACCATGGTCCGGGCCGCGCAGGGGATCCGGCAATACGAACCTCGTCACGAAAACGCCTTCCTCGCCTGGCTGAAGACCATCGCCGATAACCTCATCAAGGACGTGCAGAAGAAGAAACGCCGCGAGCGGCGAGCCGACGCCCGGGACGCCGGAGTGCAGAGCAGTTCGTGGGCGGCCATGGTGGAGATGATCGCCGGCGACGGCAGCACGCCGAGCGTCAAGACACAACATCGCGACAACGCACGCCGATTGCGTACCGCCGTCGCGGCCCTGCCCGACGACTATCGAGAGGTGATCCAACGCCACTATCTCGAGAATCAGTCGCTCGACGAAATCGCCCGCGCACTGGGAGGTACGAAGGGATCGATACGCGCTATATGCTACCGGGCAAGGAAACGCCTGCGTGAGCTGATGGGCAGATCATCGATGTATTTCAGTGGCTGACTTCCCATGTCGACCGGTTCCGCCAAAAGCGAACAGGCAGAAGCCCGATCCGACCGGATCCGCCGGCTCGTTTCGGAGTGCGCGCGGCTGCGTCAACGGAGCGGCACCGACAGCTTCGCGTCGCTGGCGGCGGCACATCCCGAGTTGATGCCCGACCTCGAAGTGGAATGGCAGAAGCTGCAGCGAATCGAAGGCGCCCTCGACGAAGTCGACGATACGCGTTATGCCCGGGCCCTGTCGCGGCTCGCCGTCGACGGCCGCGGCAGTTCGGCCGACGAGGAATTCGACCTGGGGCCGGGAGATCTTGCCGAGTCGGGGAGCACCCACGAGATGAAATCGTCGGGAGACTCCGACGGCCTGCACGACGGAGTGGGCGGCGAGGCGATTCCTCCCGCCATCGGCCGTTACCGTGTGCGGCATCTCCTCGGCGAAGGGGCTTTCGGACGCGTCTACCTGGCGTGGGACGAAGAACTGGCCCGCGAGGTTGCCGTCAAAATCTCCTACCCCGATCGCGACGCCAACTCGAAGAGCGTCGAGATCTTCCTGGCCGAGGCCCGCACCCTCGCTCGCCTCGATCATCCTGCCGTCGTCCCCGTCTACGATGCCGGGCGCACTGTGGACGGTTCCTGCTACGTCGTTTCCAAGTGGATCTGCGGCAGCGATCTCCAGTTGCGGATGCGGAGGGAAACGATCCCCGTCCCGGAAGCGGTGCGGATCGTCGTCTCCGTTGCCGGCGCATTGCACCACGCCCACGAGCACGGCCTCTACCACCGGGACGTAAAACCGGCCAATATCCTGCTCGATGCCGCGGGCAATCCGTACTTGGGCGATTTCGGCCTGGCGCTGAGCGGCAAGCGGCTGGAAGAGGGTCGCAGTTTCGCCGGCACCCCGGCCTACATGAGCCCGGAACAGGCCCGCGGCGAAGCCCACCGCGTGGACGCCAGGTCCGACGTGTTCAGCGTGGGCGTCGTGTTGTACGAATTGATCGCCGGCGTCAAGCCGTTCCGATCGGATTCCCGCCAGGAGTTGCTTCGCCAGGTGCTGCGAGCCGAGCCGATTCCCCTCCGGCAGCACGATCCCTCGATCCACCCGGAACTCGAACGAATCTGCACGAAAGCCTTGGCCAAGCGGGCAGCCGATCGCTATCGAACGGCCCAGGAACTCGCTGACGACCTTCAGCACTACCTCGAACTCGATCACCGCCAGCGGTCCTTTGGAGCACCGGCTCGCGGCATCCGCCGGGCCGAGTTGCTGACACCCTCGATCGCCGAAACACCCGCTCCGAAGATCGTTCCCCGCGGGCTGCGGCCTTTTGAAGCCTCCGACGCCAAGAGCTACCTGCCGCTGGTTCCCGGCCCGCGGGATCGCGACGGGCTCCCCGAGAGTATCCGCCAGTGGAAGATTCGGATCGAGCAGGAGGATCCCGAGGAAACGTTTCCCGTCGGCGTTCTCTATGGGCCGTCGGGATGTGGAAAATCGTCCTTGGTCCGTGCAGGGTTGCTCCCCAAGTTGGCAACGCACGTCCATTCCCTGTACGTCGAAGCGGCTCCCGACCGGACCGAAACCCGCGTGCTGCGAAAGCTGATTCGCCGCTATCCCGAGTTGCCGGCGGAGGGCAGCTTGACCGATTGTCTTGCTGCTCTGCGGCGCGGCCGGGGACCGGCAGAGGGAGCCAAACTCCTGCTGGTGATCGACCAGTTCGAGCAGTGGTTGCACGGGCGAGGCGAGGCCGATCGCCGCGAGCTGGTCGAGGCACTCCGACACTGCGACGGGGCTCGGGTGCAATGCCTGCTCCTGGTGCGCGACGATTTCTGGCTCGCATTGAGCCGGTTCATGATGGAACTGGAAGTGGACCTGGTGCAACGTCACAACGCGGGGCTCGTCGATCTGTTCGATGTGGATCACGCCCGCAAAGTGCTCGCGGAATTCGGCCGGGCCTACGGGCGATTGCCCGAAAATCTCGGCCGCATCAGCTCCTCGCAGGCGACGTTCCTCCAGCGGGCGGTCAGCGGCCTGACCGATGCCGACAAAGTCATTCCCGTCCGTTTGGCCCTGTTCGCCGAAATGGTCAAGGATAAGCCCTGGAACCCGGCGACGCTTCGCGATATGGGCGGCGCCGAGGGTGTGGGCGTCGCCTTTCTCGAGGAGATGTTCGACACTCGTTCGGCAAATCCGCAGATTCGCGTCCACGAGCAGGCTGCCCGAGCCGTGCTCGAAGCCCTCATGCCCGAGGCCGGCAGCGAAATCAAGGGACAAATCCGCTCCTATCCGGAATTGCTCGATCTGTCCGGCTACGGCCACAAGCCGCGGGCGTTCAAGGAACTGGTCCGAATTCTCGACAGCGACACGCGCCTGATCACGCCCTGCGACCCCGAGGTGGCTGCCGTCGAGGAGGCCGTCATCCGGCGCGGCTTGCGCTACTACCAGTTGACCCACGATTATCTCGTCCCGTCCCTGCGCCAGTGGCTGACCAAAAGGCAGAAGTCGACTCATGCCGGGCGGACCGAATTGCGGCTGGCAAGCCGCTCCGCCATGTGGAACGCCACCGGCGAGTGGCGGCAATTGCCGTCGCCCTGGGAATGGATCAGTATCTGGGCGTTGACGCGGCACCACGCCTGGACGGATACCCAGCGGCGAATGATGCGCTCGGCCACACGCTACTACGCCGTCGCAATGACCCTGCTGGCTACGATGCTGTTGATGTTCGTGCTCGGCGGGCTCGAACTGGCGGGCGTTACCCAAGACGTGCTCATGCCGGTACGCGCACGAATCGCCGCCTTCTGGATGGCGTTCGGCAACGGCGACGCGGTCTGGCCGACGCTCGAAAACGGTCCGGATCCGTCGTTCCGCACCCGCGTGATTCACGGCGTCAGCCCGATTGTGGCCAGTCCCGGTCCGGCCGATGTTCTCGCTCGCGTGGACGATCAGGAGGACGTCTCCGTTCGCCGAGCCATGCTGCTGGTTGCCGGTGAGTTGCTCGGAAATCGTACGGAATCGTTCGACGTCCGCAGCGAGAACCTGATTCGCCGCCGGCTTCCGGAAGGAGAAATCACTCGACTACTGGACCGGTTCGAGAACGACCCCGACCCGGGAATTCACGGGGCGGCCGAGTGGTTGCTCCGCCGGTGCGAAGAAGAGGAGCAGATCGCGCGCTCCGTTCGTGCCGTCACCTCGTCCACGCCGCCCGTCGACCGCCAGTGGTACGTCAACGGCCAGGGGCACACGATGATCGGCATCCCGGGACCTGCCCAATTCCGGCTGGTCGAACCGGACGGCTTCGGATCGACCCAAGTGGGAAGTCGCCCCCATTACCAGCGAATCCCGCGGAGTTACAGTATCGCCAGCGCCGAGACGACGATCGACCAGTTCCGCCGGTTCGTGGACGACAACCCCTGGGTGCCCAGCGAGCGGCTTGTCGTCGCCGGCGCCGAGCCGGATACGCCGCAAACCTCGGTGACGTGGTACGAGGCGGCCGCCTACTGCAACTGGCTCAGCGAGTCGGAAGGGCTGCCGCCGAATGAGTGGTGTTACCTGCCGAACACTCAGCGCGAGTATGCGGCCGGAATGCGTCTGGCGGAAGACTATCTGGATCGCCGCGGTTATCGTCTGCCGACCGAGGCGGAATGGGAATACGCCTGCCGGGCCGGGTCAGAAGGTGCGTTCTCGTTCGGCTCGGACCCCGCCTACCTGGAACACTATGCGGTTTGCGGTGAAGAGTCCGAAGGACCCCCCTGGATCGTTCGCTCGAAGAAACCCAACGATTTCGGATTGTTCGACATGCACGGGAACGTCGCCGAATGGTGCCAGGATCGATATGCACCCCACATCCTCGACGAGAGCCGCGCGTCGCTTCGACTCCCCGATTACGCCGGTGCCGTGCAGAACGCCGACTCCCGCGTGGTTCGCGGCGGGAGCTATCTCGACTCGGCCGAGCGGCTCCACTGCGCCGCTCGCGACAGCCAGTTGCCGAACCAGCGAAATCGCACCTGCGGATTCCGCGTCGCCCGCGCGTATCCGTAATCCCGACGGTCGCTGGAACAATCGCCGGAAGAGAGCCGAAAGAGAAGCGACAGCTATCGAAATCGAAATGCCGTCACTACGCCCCGGAGCCCTCCCGCAACCGGCCATGCGTTTCAAGCATAGCCGTTCTGGGCTCACTGAGGGAGCAACTCATCGATGGCGCCCGCGGCAAAGAATCTGCCATGAGGCCGTCGTGTCACGCTCAGCGAACCCGGCATTCGCCAATTCACAGAACCCTCACCCCGCAAGGGGGGCATGAGTTTGGCAAATACGCGAGAATCGCTTGACAACTGATTTGTGTCCCGCTAGAGTCCACAATTGAAGGGGGGGTATCATAGCGGGCGGCGGATCGGGGTGGGCTTTACGGCGACGCGTCATTTTTTGGTCTTTTCCATCCGAAGTGAGGAGGAGTGTCATGAGTTCTGTGCCGCGAGGCGTAACTGCTCGATTACGCCGCCTATTGAAGGGTTTCACCCTTGTCGAGCTCTTGGTAGTCATTGCCATTATCGGTATCTTGATCGCCTTGCTTCTGCCGGCGGTCCAGGCGGCCCGGGAGGCCGCTCGTCGTTCGCAATGCGTCAACAACCTCAAGCAACTCGGTTTGGCGCATCACAACTATCACGACACGTTCAAGAGTTTCGTTTACCGCAGGGGAGGAACCGACGGTCCTGACAACAATCTCAGCAACCGATACCGCAGAAGCGGCTTCGTCTCCTTGCTGCCCTTTTTTGAACAAGGCGCCATGTGGGAACAAATCAAAGCCGGTGGCGGCAATCCGAGCCGTCCACCCGAGGGACCGCGGGCGGACGGGAGCTGGAGTCTCTGGAATGACTCGCCCGACGTGCTTCTGTGTCCGTCGGACGGCGGATACCCGGATGCGAGGGGCCCCTACCTGAGCTACGCCTTCTCGATGGGCGACCAGACGCGAGACCTCACCGGCCCGCAGACTCCTCGCGGCATCTTCGGATACCTGAGGACCGTTCGCATTGCCGAGATTACCGATGGAACCAGCAATACGATCATGATGAGCGAGCGGCTGTGCCAGCAGAATACGCCTTACCGGGCGGAGACTCCTCCAACGGTCGCAGCGAAAACGGTGGAGCACGTCCTGGGTGTCGCCACCCGGATATCCGGCGCCGCCACCTCGCCGCAGGTCTGCTACACGGCCTCCGACGGCAAGTACTTCATCAGCACGCCAATCCAGGCTCGTTTCGGCATCCGATGGACCGACGGGCAGGCCATGTTGGTGGGCTTCAACACCGTGTTGCCGCCCAACGCCCCCGCCTGTGCCGACGGAGGCAATTGGGGCGACTCCACAAACGGGGCATGGCCCCCCACCAGCCGCCATCCCGGCGGAGTCAACGCGCTGAAGGCCGACGGATCGGTCGACTTCATCAGTGAGACGATCAACACGGGCGATCTGACCGCTGCCGGCCCGGGCAACGCAGGCACAGGACAGAGCCCCTACGGCGTTTGGGGCGCCCTGGGTTCCAAGGCGGGCAGTGAATCGGCCACCCAGTGATTTGTGAGGGACCAGTTACGATCGGGCACGGCACCGACGATCCCGTGCCGTGCCCGATCTATATTTCTTTCGGACAAGACAAGCCAATTCCACTTTCTCTGAGCATGGGTGAACAATGAACAGGACGACGTTACGTGTGGGGCTGGTATTGGCCGTGGTTGCCACAGCTCTGGCTTGCGGATGCACGCCGGCGGGGCCGGATCGCCCGGCAACCTTCGCGGTGACCGGCAAGGTCACGCTCGACGGCAATCCGCTCGAGGGCGCTACTGTCGGATTCGTACCCTCCGCCGGAGGCACCAGCGCAATTGGGACCACCGACGCTTCGGGGACCTACCAGTTGAGCACCTTCGGAAGTAACGACGGCGCCGTGCCCGGAGAGTACAAGGTCAAGGTCACCAAGTTCAAGGGCGGGAGCGGAGAGGTTGCTCCAGGCGCTGTGAGCGGCCCGGTCGACGATGGCGGCCAGGCTCCGGAAGACTACGTCGAGGGTGCCGGGGAGACTGCCCCGGCCGAGAATGAGCTGCCCCCCAACTACGCCGACCCGACCACGTCGGGCTTCTCCGCCACGGTTACCGAAAACGCCGGCCAAAACGTCTTCGACTTCGAGTTGAAGAAGTAATGGCGACTGGACGCAGTGAACAGAAAGCGCTGCGTCAGACAGAAACATAGCCCGCGATCTGTTTCGCGGGCTTTTTGCTTTACGGCTGGGAGGTCGACCGGTTCCGCCGAACCGTATGGCGCGTCACGGTCCTGAACCTCTTGCAGCCTTCGTGGCCGCCGCCGGTGCTCCATCTTGACGCTTCCCCTGATGCTGAGGCCCGAGTATGTGTACAGGCCGAACGACTATCGCGAAGATCCTCATGCTCCTGTGCGCGGCCGGGGCGGCGTCGGCCGAGGCGACGGAGTGCTGCCAATCCCTCGCGCTCAACGCGGATGGCCTGCGACGCTACGTCGACGCATTCAACCGGAACGATCGGGAGCTCTACGTCCAGCACATTCCGAACGCCGCGGCCGCGGAGTTTCTCGAGCAGAACGTGCCGCTGTTCGAGTGTCCGGACAAGGAAATCGAGGAGATCTACTACTTTCGCTGGTGGACGCTGCGCAAGCACATCAAGAGCACGCCCGATGGATTCGTGATCTCGGAGTTCCTGCCGGACGTGTCGTGGGCCAAGAAGCACAACACCATCAACTGCGCGGCGGGACATCACCTGCGCGAAGGACGCTGGCTGGCCGATCCGCGGTATTTCGACGACTACTCGAAGTTCTGGTTTCTCAAGGGAGGCAGCCCGCGCAATTACAGCTTCTGGGCGGCCGATTCGATCTGGGCCCGCTACCTGGTCACGGGCGACGTGCGCATCGTCAAGGTTCTGCTGCCCGAATTGATCAAGAACTACGCCGCGTGGGAAGCCGACCATCGCGATGCCAACGGCCTGTTCTGGCAAGTCGACAATCGCGACGGCATGGAGGTTTCGATCAGCGGCGCTCTGCATCCGAAGCACGAGGGATATCGGGCCACGATCAACAGCTACCAGTTTGGCGACGCGCAAGCCATTGCGAACATGGCGGACCTGCTGGGCGAGAAGGCGACGGCCGACGGGTTCCGCGCCAAGGCGGCCGAGATCAAGCGGCTCGTTCAGGAAAAGCTGTGGGATGCGCAGGCGGAGTTCTTCAAGGTTCTGCCGCGCAGCGACGGCGCGGGCCTGTCCGACGCCCGGGAGTTGCACGGCTTCACGCCCTGGTATTTCAACCTGCCGGACGCGGACAAGTCGGTGGCCTGGAAGCAGCTTGTCGATCCGGCCGGGTTTCGTGCCCCCTTTGGCCTCACCACGGCCGAGCAGCGTCACCCCAAATATGCGATCTCGTACGAGGGGCACGAATGCCAGTGGAACGGACCGAGCTGGCCCTATTCGACGTCGGTGACGCTCGTGGCTCTGGCCAACCTGCTGCAGAACTACCAGCAGGACGCGATCAGCAAGCAGGACTACTTCGACACGCTGAAGACCTATGCACGATCGCAGCGGCTCAAACGCGACGACGGGCGCGTGGTCCCATGGATCGACGAAAACCTGAATCCGGCCAGCGGCGACTGGATCTCGCGCACGCGACTCAAACGCTGGAAGAACGGCACGTGGGACGCAAGCAAGGGGGGCGAAGAACGCGGGAAGGACTACAATCACTCGACCTTCTGCGACCTGGTCATTAGCGGACTGGTCGGCTTGCGGCCGCGCGCCGACGACACGGTCGAGGTCTGCCCGCTGCTGCCCGAGGGCACGTGGGATTACTTCTGCCTGGACCAGCTCCGTTATCGCGGGCGTTGCTTGACGATCTTGTTCGACAAGTCGGGCCAGCGCTACGGCAAAGGCGAGGGGCTGCGCGTGTATGCCGACGGCCAGGAAATCGCCGCAGCGGCTACGCTCGGGCCGGTACGCGGAACGCTACCGCCGCGGCCGGCCGTCAAGGGCGTGCGGCCAAGCGGCAGGCAAACCAGCGGCGGGTGGAGGAAGTACGAAGGGAATCCGGTTCTGGGCGGCAAGTACGGTACGTGTTTCGACATCTCCGTGCTGCGCGAGAACGGCGTGTACCGGATGTGGGTTTCGTGGCGTCCGAAGAAGAGCGTGGCCCTGGTGGAGAGCAGCGACGGCATCCATTGGAGCGAGCCGCCGCGTATTGTGCTCGGCCCGCGCGCCGAGACGCTATGGGAAGACAACATCAATCGTCCGGTGGTCGTTCGCCGCGACGACGGATATCACATGTGGTACACGGGACAGGCCAAGGGGCGCTCGGCGATCGGCTACGCGACCAGCGCCGACGGCGTGACCTGGCGGCGCATGAGCGAAACGCCGGTGCTTGCGCCGGAAAAGCCGTGGGAGAAAGTGGCCGTCATGTGTCCGCACGTGCTGTGGGACGCCGCTGGAGGGCAGTGGCGCATGTGGTATTCCGGAGGCGAGCAGTATGAGCCCGATGCGCTGGGCTATGCCACGAGCCGCGATGGTCTGGCGTGGAGCAAGCATGCGGCGAATCCCGTGTTCAAGCCTGCAACGGGCGTCGAGTGGGAGAAGAATCGCGTCACGGCGGCCCAGGTGATCAAGCAGGGCCCGTGGCACGTGATGTTCTACATTGGCTTTCGCGACGTGCATCACGCGCAGATCGGCATCGCCCGCTCGAAGGACGGTATCACCAACTGGCAGCGGCATCCGGCCAATCCGATCATCCGGCCCGGACGCGATCAATGGGATCACGACGCGTGCTACAAGCCGTACGCCATCTTCGACGGCGCCAAGTGGTTGCTGTGGTACAACGGCCGGCATGAGCGGCTGGAGCAGATCGGCGTTGTATTTCATGATGGCGAAGAGCTCGGATTTGAATAGAGACGAAGGGCTTTGGGTTCGGGTGCTTGGGGCTTTGCTATTATAGGGGGGGCACCGCCCAACTCGGTCGACTTCGTTATTCTCTCGTCATCTGGACTTCGACATTCGTCCTTCCCCAACTGCCCGCTCGAACTCGGCCACCGCACAACTGAGTTCCTCGACCAGCGACTTGGGTCCCACCCGACGCAGAATGTCGCAAACGGAGCGGTAGTACCACAGCGTGCCTTCACGCCCGCCGCGAAAATGCTCCCAAACGGCCTCGCCCGATTGGCCGTAGGACGCCAGCAGCGAGCGGACGTTGTCGAGCTTGTCGGCCGCGGAAATCATCTGTGCCGGCGGTGATGCGGAAGCGAGGTGGGCCAGGTATTTCTCTTTGCGCTGGCGCCACGGCGGCTTGGGCGTCTCGTCGGTGTCGCTGCACTCCTCGACGATGCCTGCCACCCGCTCGCCGAACCGCTCACAAATGATCTCGCGAGCCTTCGGACCGCCCTGGTCCTCGATTGCATCGTGCAGGACGGCCGCAATGGCCGTCTCTTCGTCGGCGCCATGTTCCAGGACGATGCCCGCCACCCGCAGAAGATGGGCGGCAAAGGGAGTCCCCGACAGCTTGCGTTTCTGACCGCGATGAAGATCGAGAGCCAGCGCGACGGCGGAAGTAAATCGATCGGTCAGTTCCGTGCTCATCGCGGCAGCGTGAAACGCGAGTCGAAGTAGTCGCGTTCGGGCCCGTGCTCGAGCCTGACCAGTCGGCTTTCGAGAACGGCAACCCGATCGAGCAGATCGCGTTCTCGCTCGTACCAGGCTTCACGATCCCGCAGCAGACGGAGGATCATGCAGCGAGCCTCGCAGATCAATCGGGCATTCGCTTCGGCTTGGATCTCCCGATCTTCTTCGGAAGGCGGGGTCGCGCCAAGACTGACGATCAATCGTCCATCGGGCAGGGATGCAACGACGACCCCGTCACCGTCGGCCTGGTCGTCGATCACGAAAGGCCCGGGACTGGCCGAATGGCAGATCGCCTCGAACACGGCGGCTTCTGCATCCTCGACCTTCGGGCTGCGCTCAACGCGAACCGGATCGAATATGTCACAGTCGTCGAAGTCCTCGATTTCCCACCATCGCATGGCAACTCCTCCTTCTTTTTTGTGTCCATCCCATTTTAGTCGAGAAGGAGCAAAGAGTGAGCGCAAATCGACGGGGAACTTGGCACGCACACCCCACCAAAGACGTGTTTTTCCGGAAGCTGGTGAAGCTTGCTAGCACGCTAGCGGGGAGAATCGCTCGGAGCGCCCGCAATTCGACCCACCTGACCCCCTTCAAAAATGCTGAACTCCGCCCACACCGGAAGGTGGTCTGAAACCTGGGAGACCTGTCGCACCGGGAGATCGAAGCGGTTCATCAGGTTCATGGCCCCCGAGCGGCCGACGAACTCCACCGTCGCACGGCTGTCGAAGAGAATGTTGTCGACGGCGCTGTTGCCGAGAATGGTGGTGGGTTGGTCGGCGATCGTCCACATGATGTGGGGTATACGCAGGAGGCTGCCGAGATTCTGTGGAGCCGTGTTGAAGGACCCGACGAGGAGCACGTCGTCTTCCCCGCGCCCGTCGTCGCGCACCGCTCGAAAGACATCCGCAAGCAGGTTCAACTCGAGCTCGACTTGGGTCGGATCGATTTCGACGTTCACGAGCGTGAAGGTGAAGGCCTCCTGCGGATTGGGACCGCGAACCCGAAACGCCGCCACCAGCGGCTTGTTCAGGAAGACCTGACCAGGATCATCGACCTCGAAAACCGTGCCGCGGTCGACTTCCAGAACCGATCGATCGAAGAAGAAGGCCGAGTACTTCTTGACCGGTTCGCGCCCGACCCGGGCGGAAATGGCGAAATCGTAGTTCCTTCCTCCCTGGTTGAACTGTTCGAGAAGGTCCAGCACGATCCCCTGGTTGTGCCCCCAGATCCCCTGGACGGCGACGGCGTCAAAATCCCGGATGATTTCTCCGATCCGGGTCAACACCTCGCGATTGCCGAGCTTCTGTTGATCCAGCGGACCCAGATTGGCGCCCGCGATCCGGATCGTCTTGCGGTTTCCGGTTCCTACCGGCGGCGCTGGAGTCTCGGAACCGCCTCCCGGACCGGCGGCAACCTTCAAGGGCTTCAGCTTGAAACCTTCGAGCCCCTCCAATTTGTAATGGGTGAAGAAGTAGTAGCCCCCGGCTCCGAGGAGCGCAAGCACGATGAGAGGAAGGAGTCTCGGCATGGATCAACTCGCGAAATCAACCGCCAGTGTGCCACTGCTCGTTCGCAAGCAGTGCCCGAACAACCACCGTCTGCATACAGCAAGCGGCACACGAGGGTGCAGGAACTCGGTACGGTCACTCGACGAACCGCAAAAGGGTAGCGAAACTCGCTTCGTCGCTCCATACCAATTCCCCCCTCTCCTTGAGGGTGGGGCGGCCGAAATCCGATACTCGGAATTCCCAACCCGACACCTGGAACCTGGCGTCGGGAACCTGAGAATTGCTTGACACCTGCAATCCACTGCGCCACGATGCGATACGCCAACATGCTGTTGTGCTACGACGTGCGGGCGTGAATCGAGTTACCAGCTCTCGGAGAATCTGCCAATGTCCGATCAGAATCGTATGCCTTCAGCAGCGTCTACTCGACGTCAGTTCCTCGCCGCCTCGGGGGCTGCCGTGTTTGCGGGCGGTGCCTTGCCCCGAGGCGGGGCTGCCCGAGAACCGGCAGAATCGACGGCATCGCCCTCGGCGAGCAAACAAACGCACGTGCTCGTTCCCGAAACGGCCGTCGAAGTGATGGCGGAGGCCGATGTGCTCGTCTGCGGCGGTGGCCCCGCCGGCGTGGCCGCCGCCTGGTCGGCCGCCAGGCACGGGGCAAAGACGATCCTGATCGAGCGCTGGCCGTTCCTGGGCGGCATGGGGACCGCCGCCCTGGTCAACATCTGGCACCTGAGCGATCGCGAGAAGATCGTGATCGGCGGATTCGTCCAGCAAGCCATCGAGCGGGCCGAAAAGCGAGGCTGGATCCGTTTCCGCGGCTCCCTGAACAAGCACGAAACGCACGACTTCGACCCCGAAGGCATGAAGATCGTGTTCCACGACATGCTCGATTCGAGCGGCGTGGACGTGATCTGCCACCTCACGGCCGGCGAGCCGATCGTTCGCGACGGCCGGATCCGGGGCGTGCTCGTCGACACCAAACGCGGCCGTCGCGCTATTCTGGCCAGGACCGTGATCGATGCGACCGGCGACGGCGACGTGGCCGCGAAGGCCGGTCTGGCCTTCGACTACGGACGCGAGTCGGACGGCCTCGTCCAGGGCATGACGATGATGTACCGCCTTTGCGGAATCGACGAAGCGCAGGTCCGGTCGTTCCCACCTGAAGAAACCCGCAAGGTTATGACCCAGATGCGGGAAGCGGCAACGTCGGGTGAGCTGCCCCCCTTCCAGCCGGCCTTCAGTCTCGGCCACGCCCGTAACCGTGCCATCCCCAACATGTGCCCCCTCTCGGGCAATCCGCTGGTGGAAGAAGAGTTGACCCGTTTGACGATCCAGGGGCGGCGGCAGGTGTTCGCCTACCGGGACTGGCTGCGCCAGCGCGTGCCCGGTCTGGAACACATGGAGATCGAGCAGACGGGAGCCGCCCTGGGCGTGCGTGAGTCGCGCCGCGTTCGCGGCATCAAGACGCTCACGGCCGAGATGGTGCTCGGGGCGGTGAAGCAACCGGATACGATCGGCCACGGCTTCTGGCTGATCGACATCCACGACCCCAAGGGCACCGGCTACACGACCTGGAACGACCGCGGAACGCACAACATGCTGTCAGCCGGCCAGAGCTACCATATCCCCCTCGGCATGTGCCTGAACGAGCAGGTTCCCAACCTGGCCGTGGCCGGTCGCTGCGCCTCTTCAACCCACGAAGCCCATTCGTCCGTTCGCCTCCAGAGCCACGTCATGGCCATGGGCCAGGGAGTCGGCACAGCCGCCGCCATGGCCCTGCAAGCCGGCATCGACATGCACGATATCGACACCAGGAAGCTCCAGGACACGCTCCGATCCGACGGTGCCTATCTCGAAGACGTTCCTCATGCTTGAGTGAAACGCCCGTGATCCAGTACGAAACGAACAGATCGATTACCGTGGAGCAGGCCATCGACCTCTACAACCGGTCGACCCTTGGGATTCGAGCACAACCCGCGTGCCTGGGTTCTGCCGGCGGGGAAACGGGTTGGTTTGTCGGAGTGACGGGTACAAGGGCGGAGTCCTCGAACGTGTGAACACGACCACAGCTTCGAACGCTGGGACTACTCAAGGGTGGTCTCTCCTTGGATCTCCAGCGTCCGGCCGTCGTCGGCAATATCAAAGAAGTGCAACCGCTCCTGGCCCCCGCTGTTTGGCTGGTGAAGCGCCATCAGAAGACGCCCGTCCAAGGACCGGAAGATCATGCCGTGTCCGCCGTTCTCTTGGTAGATCGGCTTCTGGTTGATCCACGGCCCTCCGATCTTCCCCGATTCCGATTCGGTCAGCAGAACGCAATATCCGCTGCCGGGGATGAAAGTCGACCAGATCATAAACAGTTTGCTGCTCTTGGGGCTCCGGTAGAGAAAGCACCCATCGGTGACCTTGCCGGCCTTTGGATCCGCCTTGGCCCCCGGTGCGTCGGAAGCCCTGAAGAGCAGCTCCGGCGCGCCGACGGCGTCGGAAAGGTCGTCCTTGAGTCGAACGACATCCATCGTGCCGTCGATCATCTGAACCCATTCGTGGCAAAACACCATGTAGGGCGTGCCGTCCTCGACGAAAAAGGTGCCGTCCAATGCCATCCAATTCGTCGGCGTGTGCGAGGAGGTCTTCAGCGGCCCAAAGGGCCCCGTCGGTCGATCGGCGCGATAGACGTGAGTGCCGCGCACGTTCATTGCAGGCCAGTTGCCCTTTTCGACCGGCTTCTTCTCGGTTAGCAACCTGTGGCTGGTTAACGTAACGAAGAGATAGAAGGCACCCTTGTACTCGTGCACCTCAGGGGCCCACACCATCATGACGTCGGCATCCTCCGGCAACGACATGACGGTCTGTGGAGGGAGCCAGTTCACCAGATCCTTGCTGGCATAGACCTCGACTCCCTTGTATCCGCTGCCGGCACGATTCTCTGACTGAGCATACAGGTAATACGTCTTCGTCTCGGTGTCCGCGAGAATGAACGGATCCCTCACTCGGATGTCTTTGGTCTTCAACAGCGTGTCGGAAGCCGAGAGCGGACTCACCCAGATCGCACACAGAAGCACAACGAACACACCAACGGTGTTTCTCATTGAATTCCTCAAGTAGGACTCCTTCGCAGACCCCAGCCGATATTATCAGACCGGGCCGCCCACCACTACCGCCGATTCGGCCGGTTCGAATTCTGCGATCTTTCAGAAGGCGACCTAGAGAGGCGTTTGTTGTTTTGAGAGCCGGTCATCTGCGGAACCGTATCAGAAACGGTTCCGATCGCATGATTGTTCAAGCTCGCCATATGCCAGGGCATTCCATCATGTTCGTGACGGCAGATTCTCGGCGAATTGCTCGACCGAATCGCAGCGGACTGCTGTGGCCGTCAGGCTCACGAGGCGGTCGGCATCGGAAATACGGCGGATGCCCTGACGGACGAATTCGGGGACCGTCTCGAATCGCGTCGAGAGGACATCGATAATCGAATCCTGCCGATCGGCGATACGGCCTTCCCACCGCCCCTTCTCGATACCCTTCTCGATACCCTTCTCAATGCCCTTCTCAATGCCTTCTTCGCGGCCTTCTTCTTTCCACTTCTCGATCAACGTGCTCATCGTGTCTTCTCCTACCTTACCGAGCGGCTTGATTGCTGTCAGAAAATCCGCGTCGGACATCTTGCTTGCGCTCTGAAGAACATAACCCAGTATCGTGGTGAGCGTGTCACGTGTCTCCGGCCGGTCCATAACGGCGGCAAGCCGAGTCACCGCATCGCGCAGCGTCCCGCTGATCTCTTCGTTGAAGACCGACCTCATGACCGAAAGGACCGCGTGGAGCCGCGGATCCGATTGAGGCAGTTCCTCCGCGGAGACCTTCATCAAATCGATCAACAGGCATCGATAGTTCGGCACGAACGCACCCGTGCCACTCATCTTGACGACCAAGCCTCCAAGCTCGACCGGCGCTCGAAACTCCGTCCGGCCGTGGTGCAGCACAAGCGGCACAATCGGCGGCAGACGAAAACCGGCACGATAGTTGGCATTCTCCAACTCTCTTTGCCAAATCCGCACCATGTATCGAAGCAACTGAAAGACAGTGAACTCGTCCGATTCACTCTTGTGCTCAACAAGGATGTAAATGTATGCGCGACACGAACCTTCCGGCGCTGAAGAATCCCTCAACGGGACCGTGTAGTTCAGATCGCTGTAAGACCGGCGAAGTTCCTCGTCCACATATGAGCCTTGTTCCAAAGCGATTCGTTCCAGGTCAACCTGCTCCAGGATCTCGGCCGGCAGGAAATACCGGAAGAACGACCTCGCAAGTGCGAGATCCTGGAAGCTCTTGGCCACGAACTCGTCGTGGTTGGCCTGCGTCTTGCCCGCGTCAGTCATACTACCTGAACCTGGGGGTGCTACATCCTCCCCTCATTCTATTCCCCCGAGCTTGCGACAACAACACAACGCCCCCCACGGAGAGTGGACCGCGCCTGCAATATCCTGATTCAGAGGCACACTCCTTCGGTACCGGCTTCGCCAGTCGCAGGTTGATCTCGGTCTGCGCTGTTCGTCGATGCAGAAGCCTCCCAGATGATACCCGTGCCCCTAGCGCATGTGGTGGGCGGGATCCTGAGCGCCGCATTCGGCTGGTCTGGAAAGCAGGATAGAACGGAGCGACTACGCTCGACCGGGAATGATCTCCCCCGCGACCATCTCCTCAAACGTCTGCCGGCGGCGGATCAAGTCGGCCCGGCCGTCCTGCAGGAGGACTTCGGCCGCCATGGGCTTTGAGTTGTAGTTGCTGCCCATGACCGAGCCGTACGCGCCGGCACATTCGATCACCAGCAGATCGCCGACCGCCGCAACCGGGAGCGCCCGCCTGGCGACGAATCCACCTTCCTCCTGCGTGAAGATATCGCCCGACTCGCACAGCGGGCCGCCCACGACCACGTCGACCAACGGCCGGTGTACGTCACCGTCGGCCGGGGCAATCGAAATCGGGTGGTAGGCGCCGTAGAGGATCGGCCGGGCCAGGTTGTTGAAACCGGCGTCGACCAGATAGTACGTGTTGTCGGCCTGCTTCTTCACCGCCCGGATCTCGGCGATCAGATAACCGCTCTCGGCCGACAGGTAACGGCCCGGTTCGACCTCCAGCCGGATCTCGTGGCCGAAGCGGTCCTCGAGTCGATTGCGGGTCGAGTTCCAGAGTTCGAAAAACTTGCCGATATCGATGTGCGTGTCTTCTTCCCGGTAGGGTGTGGGCAGCCCGCCGCCCGTGCTGATGGTCTTCAGGCTGCGTCCCAGTTCGACGGCCGCCTTTTCCATGGCGTCGCAGACCTGCGACAGGTGTTCGAAATCCACCCCTGACCCGATGTGCATGTGCAGGCCGGTGATGCTCAGCCCGTAATTGTCGGCGTTGACGAGACAGTCGTGGAGCTGTTCGTGCCAGATGCCGTGCTTCGACGAGTCGCCCCCCGTGTTCGTCTTCTGACTGTGCCCGTGGCCGAATCCCGGGTTGATCCGCAAGGTGATCTCCCGCCCCGGGGCACGGCTGCCGTACTGATCGATCATGTCGGGCGAGCCGCAGTTGACGTGGATATTCTTCTCAACGACCAGGTCGAGCGACTCGGCGTCAAAAATGTCGGCCGTATAGACGACCGGCGGCGGCGACCCGTGGGGCTCGTAACCGGCCGCCAACGCCCGGCGGACTTCATAGGCGCTGACTGCATCCACCAGGCCCCCGTGTCGCCGAATCAGGTCGACAATCGCCAGGTTGGAGCAGGCCTTCTGGGCAAAGCGAACCGAGTCGAACGCCTTGAGATCCGCAAGCCGCTCGAGAATCTTCGCAGCGTCGTAAACAAAGGTTGGCGTGCCGAACTGGCGGGCAAGGTCCATCACCGGAACCCCGGCGATTTCCGTACGGATAGGTGAGTGAGTCGTCATAACGGGCATGTGGTCTCAGGTCCTCTGAAAAGCGGATCGAACAGTTCAGGATACCCCATCCGATGGGATGCGAGAAGGGACAACACGGGGCTGGTGCAGGTTCGTCAGTTCCACGCGAACGGAGAACAGAATCGATTGACTCCCCCACCCTCCCACCGTACATTACACCCGTAGGTGGTGTGTCGCCACGCAGTTTCTGCCGGAACCGCCGCGACGATGATCCCATCGGATTCCTCGCCCCCTTGGGCACCACTATGGCAACCTCCGTCCTGATTCAAGGCAGCCTCGAAGTCCCTTTTCTCCGCTCCCTAGGCGAATTCCGCACCTGGGCTGCCTCGGAGGCCTATCCGCAACAGGCAAGGATCGATTTCATTGCCGGCCGGATCGAGGTGGATAGGTCGCCCGAAGATCTCTACTGCCATGGCATCTTGAAAACACGTCTGGTTATCGCTCTGGGACAGATCATTGATGCGGGAGACCTGGGCGAGTTGTTTTCCGACATAACGAGAATCTCCTCGCCGCAAGCCGACCTTTCCGCCGAACCCGATCTGGTGTTCGTCTCCTACGATGCGTTGGAGTCGGGACGCGTGCGGCGGGTCCCAAAGGTGACGGGCGAGCCTCGGCGGTTCGTCGAGTTGGAGGGCGCCCCGGATCTGGTCGTCGAGATCGTCAGCGACGAATCCGTCGGCAAGGATACTCAACGCCTGCCGGCGGCATACTACCAGGCGGGAATTCCCGAATTCTGGTTGCTCGACGCCCGAAAGGACCACCTCGGCTTCCAGATCCACCAGCGCGCAGAAACGGGTTTTGAGCCGGTTGCCCCCGATGCAAACGGCTTCCAACACTCGGCCGTGTTCGATCGCTCGTTCAGACTATCCCGCCGCCAGGCCCGAGCCGGTGGATGGCAGTACGATCTTCAGCAGAAACCGGCGAACTGATCGGCGGAACCGAATCCGCCAGCCTCATTTCTCCCGCTCGCTCGCCTTCTGCAACTTGGGCTGCGGACGCTCTTGCCACTTCTTCACCTCGGCCTGAAGAATCGCAACGGCCTTGTCCAACTGGCGGTCGATCCCCTGGGGCATCTCGCCGGGCCTCGGCCAGACGATCGCATGGGGCCTGGCACCGTTGAGTTCCATGTCCTGGCCCGTGTCGGCCACGAACCAGCCGCGGCCAGGCAGCCGAAGCGTGCCCAGATCCATAATCGACGTCGCCCCCGTGCTGACCACGGAGCCCGAAGTCGGAGTGCCCACCAGCTTGCCACGGCGGAGATACTTGATCGCGTGGGAGAAGATCTCGGCGTTGGAGAAGCTGTTCTGATTACAGAGCACGACGATCGGCTTGCGCCAGGTGGCGTAGACCTGCCGGTCCTGCGGATAGCCGGGCGTGCCCCCGCGGGGCACCGTGATCGCGTGCACGGGCTGGGTCAGCGACGTGAGCAGATGGTCCGTCGTGCTGCCGCCGCCGTTCTCCCGAACGTCGATCACCAATCCGTCCTTGCCGGCGCCCGCATCGTAAAGCTCGTGTTCGAAACGATAGAAGCTGCCCATGTCCATGGCACGGATGTGCAAGTAGCCCAACTTCCCGTCCGACGCCTTGGCCACGGCCGCGCGATTCTGCTGGATCCACGTTTCGTAGAGGAGCGACCGGGCGGCGGCGTACGTGATAGGTCGAAGCGTTACGCGGCGATCCTCGCCCTTGGCATTGCGAACCGTCAGGCAAACGTCGCGATCGAGTCGGCCGTTGACCAGTCCGGTCAGGTCCATGGTCGGATCGACCGTCCGGCCGTCGACGGCCATGACCACTTCACCGGCGGCAATCCGGCTCTTCGCCCGGTCGGCGGGGCTGCGTCCGATCACCTCGCGAACCTTCAGCCCCGGACCTTGATAATCCGATACAAAGCGCAAACCGAAGTGAGGCGTTACCTCCGTCCAGGCATTCTGCGACGAGGAATCGCTCGACGATCTCGGCGTGAATCCGAGATGCGATCCGTTTAGTTCGCCCAGCATCAGGTTGACGACTTCGCCGAGCCCGCTGCCGTCGACAGCCTCGCTCGCCGCTTCGGAGTACTTGCGGCGGATCTCGTCCCAGTTGCGATGGTTCAAGTTTCCGTCATAGTAGCGATCCCGCATCGTCCGCCAGCAGAGATCAAAGGCTGCCTGGAATCGCGCCGGCAGGTCGACCGTCTGATAGGCCGCGAAGCTGAAGGTCGCCGTCTTGCCGTCGGCGCCCAGGCTGCCGGGCACGCCGTCGACTCGCCACAGAATCTGGCTGCCCCGGGCGATCCAGCGGGCGTCGTAGCCCGTCTTCGTGCTCAGCAGCTTCGGAGAAAGCTCGTCCGGCGGAGAGATCGTGTAGGTCCCTTCCTGGCCGTTGATCTTGGCAGTGAAAGCCAGCTTCTTCGAATCGTAGGACCAGAACAGGCGACTCTCAGAAGCGTCGCTGATCGACACCCGGCGGATCCGATCGTGAATCCCCTCGAAGTCAATCTGCACGTCCGGCAACTTCTTCTCCGAACTCGTCGTCGCCGGCTTGGCCTGGTCCTTCTTCTCCTCTGGCTTCTCTTCCTCCTTGGTCGGCTCTTTGCCGTCTTCCTTCGTTGCGTCCGGTTTCTCACCCTCCGGTTTCTCTGCCGGCGGTTTGGCGGCAACCGGTGGGGCAGCCGGCTTGCTGCGAACCTTCGCGATCTTCTCGATCGCCTCGCGAATCTTTCGGTCGCGAGAAGTCGTCTCGTCTTCCGCCTTTGTCAGGTAGACCAGGAATATGTCGACCTCGATCCCATATCGGCGGCCGGTAAAGGCGATCGCCTTGCCGTCGGGCGACCAGACCGGATCGGAGTCGTCGTCGGGATGCCGCGACAGGTTGAACGGCTCGCGCGAGCCGTCGATCGGCCAGATCCATACGTCGCGATTGAATTGATCGTCCGAGAGGGCATAGACGAGCCATTTGCCGTCAGGGGACCAGTCATAATCGGGGCGGCTCCACGACTGGAACAGACGGCGCTCGTTCTTGCCGTCGGTCCCGATCAGCCAGAGATCGCCGGCCCCACGGACAAACGCAACCTCCTTGCCGGTCGGGCTGATACACAGGTCCTCTTCAACCTCCGCGTCGTTGGTCAGCCGCGTCAGTTTGAACTGGTCGTTCTGCCACCAATACCTGGCGCCGTTGGCTCGCTCGGCCTTCCACAGATCGCTCTGGCCTTCCTTGTCGCTGACGAACAGGATCGACTTGCCGTCGGGCGTGAAGACGGGATCGCGCTCTTCTTCGGACGTGCTGGTCACCTGCCGCGGTTCCCGCAACTCGGTGTCCATCACCCAGAGGTCGCCGCCGGAAATCATGGCGATCTCCAGCCCGTCGTCGCTGAAAGCGACCTTCTCGGCCTTGTCGAGCCGCCGCCGCTGAGTCTTTTCGGCGACCGCGTCGGCACGGACCGTGATACTCAGCCGCTTCGGGCCTTCCTCACCTTCGGGATTCAATCGATAGAGATCAAACAGATGGCGGAAAACGATCGTCCCGTCGAGGCTGGCGACGCAGGGCATGAGGACCGAATCATCCTCGAAATGGGTGAGCTGCTTCTCTTTGCCGCCGCCAAGTTCGCGGTACCAGAGGTTGAACGCGCCGCTCTGCCCGCCCACGTAGTAGAAGCCCTTTCCATCGGACGCCCACAACGGGTACCGTGCCCCCGTCGGCTCGTCGACAAGCTTCTTGAACTTCTTCGTGTCGATCTCGCAGAGCCAGACCTGGCTGACCTGGCTGCCGCGGTAGCCCTTCCGCCACCAGGCGGTTCCTTCGCGAGTGAAAAGCAGGCGTTTGCCGTCGGGCGAAAGAGAACCGCTCCGCCCGTAGTCGTCGAACAGGAGTTGCTCGCCCGATCGCTTTTCCGCGTCGATACGGAAGAACCGTTCCTGGTGCTTCCAGAAGTGATCCCGGTCGGCGTTGATCAGCAGCGACTTGCCGTCCGGGTACCACTGCTCCACCTGGCAACCTTCGCTGTGAAAGGTGAGTTGCTTCGGCTCTCCGCCCGTCGTCGGAACCACATAGGCGTGCCGGGCGCCGTTGCGGTCGCTGTTGAAGGCGATCAGCTTGCCGTCGGGAGAAAAGGCGGGACTCGTGTCGCGTCCCTCGTGCATCGTCAAGGGTCTGGCAGTTCCGCCCCCCGAACCGACGATCCAGATGTCGCCCCGCCACGAAAAGGCCAGTTTGGTGCCGTCGGGCGAGAGAGTGGGCGACGACGCCAAACGAACCGACTCCTGAGCGGATAGATCGCTCGCACAAGCGGCCAAGGAAAGACAGAGTACAAGAGCCGTGACATTCCCGGTGGCTGCACGCATCATGTTGCCTCGTCAGGGAAGGATGTAGGTGGGCCATTCGCCGTTCCTACTATCCTAGTTGGCCTGACGAGCCGCCGCAAAGCCGGCGATCGCAGCCGCTCAGACTTCCAGAACGGCCGACGCCTCGTAGCGGCTGGCCAGATGGATGGACAGGCGATCACCGAGAATCTCGCGGTGGGTTGCCAGGGCCCGCTCGGGCGTGTTGTTTTCCTGGGAAAGGTGGCCCAGGCACAGCCAGCGCAGCCGCCCGTTGGTCGATACGGAGACCAGCGTGGCCGCCTCTTCGTTGGAGAGATGCCCGCCGGGACCGCGGATCCGCCGCTTCAGATGGGCCGGATACCAGCCGGAGGCCAGCATCCGCGGATCGTAGTTGCTCTCCAGCAGGACGGCATCGAGCGAGCCCAACAGCTCCGGCAGCCCCCGGAAGATGTGGCCCAGATCCGTGAGGATTCCCAGTCGCCGCCGGCCGTCGTCGACGACGAACGCCACCCCGTCGACCCCGTCGTGGGGTGTGCGGATCGTCTCGACCGTCACATGCCCGAACTGCAACGACGAGCCGGCCGCAAAGTGCTCGATCCTGTCGAGCGTGCCCAGCGAGGCCCCCGTCCCCGCCTGCAGCAGCGTTCTGGGGGTCACGTGGACGGGCAGTCCGAACTTGCGATGAAAGACGCCCAGCGACCGGCTGTGGTCGGAGTGGTCGTGCGAGATCAGGACGGCCTGAACCTGGCGGATATCCCGCCCGTGCCGGGCCAGCCGCAACTCGGCCTGCTTGCCGCTGATCCCGGCGTCGAACAGCAGACGCACCTCTCCCGACTCCACGTAGACGCAGTTTCCGTTACTGCCGGATTGGAGGGAGATCAGACGCATGATTCGCCCAGGAAGACGGGGTACACGGCAATTGTACGGGATTGGCAGCCATTCGCGACGCACCCAGTCAAACCCCTGTGACCGAGCTTTCGGTCCTGTGTCACGAATCGGAACATGCCACTAATCCCGAGGGTGTTGAATCATCACTAAACGTATCGTTTCGTCGCCCGAGTGGGAAGGGGCGGAATCCGGCCATGGATGGAATGCATAATTGTCTGAAGGCCTATCCATTTCGGCGGCTTCGGTCAATTCAAGATTGATGGCAGCGAGCTCACATTCGATTTCCCGGAGAACCTCTTCCACCAAATGGTAGCTCTCGTACTCCCATTCCATCTGCTGCCACTCTTCCTGGACAAGCTTGCGATCGGCGATGAGCTCCTCGGCTGCTGCTCGGATACGTGGATTCTCGTGGTGCAAGAACGTGTCGAATTGTCGGCGGCGTTTCCGAAAGACGCGTCCGTCATAGTTGACGCATCGTTCCATGTCGCGCAAGGCCTGTCGGTACTCCAACTCCTCGCCGCCCAGTTGCGCGCAATCGCGACACAGATGCCGTTGATGGCCCTTGCCGGAGAATTGCTCATTGGGCCGGGTTCGTCCACAGCACCAGCAGAAGTGGCCTCGGCGTTTTTTGTGCTTCTTACGGGGCATCGTCTTGTCTAACCCGTGGTTGTCATGGAAGAGGGCAGGTACGCTTCAAGAAAGCGGCACTTGTCCCAATCCTTCGCCATTGCCTTCTTGAGCTTCTTCCACAAGACATAGCAGACGTCGTGGGCGGTGTCGCACGTCCGTTTGTCGACCAAGTCGTGGGCGTGCAGGAAGTCGTAGAAGTGCCGCATGGCTACCACGGCAGCCGGCGCGTGGAACGGTTTGAGTGAGAACATATTGAGACTGCGCGCGAGAGCCGGCTCGAAATCCTTCTGTTTGAGCCCGAGGAGCAAGACGCCCGGTCGGCATCCCAGGCGGTCGATCGTCTCCGCCTGGATCAGACGAAGTTCATCGGCCACGACGGGGGCAAAGCCTCGTGCCTGCACCAGCCAACGCGCGTAGGCGAAGAGCAATAGATAGACCTGGCTTCCCGCCTCCTCTTTGTCGAGCGTGAGCAGTTCTTCACGAATCCAGGCCTTCTCGGAGATTCCAGCAAGAAGAGTGATGCTGTTCCGCTGGATCTTGCGGTTGGCTTCTGTGTCGTTTACCCCAAGGGCAAGCGACTTCTGATAAGCGATTTCAATTGCCTCTTCGGTTGCGCCCGCTTCCAAGCACGCTTGAACGGGGGCGTGCATCGCCCATTCCACCAGTTCGTTGACCGCCGAATACGTCAAGTCCGACTTGTGGAACGAGGGGGCCGCGGCGTCGATCAACATCTGGGCTGCATTCCCTCGGCCGGCCAATCGAATCATCGACAACAGCGGGAAGAAGGGGTCGGAAACATCTTCCATTCGCCCGGCAAGATACTCGGTCGCTCGATCAACGTCCTCCATGCGATTCTCTGCAATGTAGTGAGACACGAGCGACTGAGTATTCCAGTCAAGGGCGATCTCGAAGACGGCGGGGTGCTCGTCGCGCAATTGCTCCAGAAAGGCAACGTAGTCACTTTCGGGAAGCTTGGATTCCAATTCCATGATCGCTTCGGGAAATAGCGATTCGAACCCGTCGTCGTCTGGTGAGACGGTTGCCAGTTTCTCGCGAACCATTTGCAGACGCCCGTGGCCGTCCGCGTCAGAATACTCGTCCCACCACCTGTCGATGGGAGACAACGTCTCCGGATCGGGCTTGGATCTGGGAGTGAGCCGTGGCAGTTCCGGGATGTGCGGAGATGGCGGAAACGACGGTTGCGATCGGGCTTGGGATTTCGCCTTGCGCTGCTTGCGATCGCGCTGTTTCTTCTGCTTGCGGGTTTGCTTCCTGCTGGGGGGCGACATCGATCTGAGCCTCCAATCTGTGTCGAATGGGTCTCTCCGCGACCGTCATTGAAGCAGAACGAGAGGCATTTCGTCAATCGCGATGACCTGCCCAAGTCGGCTGCAGCCGGTAGAATTGGGGGGAGAATCGCGATTTTCGCCCAACACCTTTCAGTGCCGCCCGTTGAGCGTCCATGACTTATGTCCCACAAGCTGTCTTCTCAGACGCCTCTCCCCGAACTGCTCGCACCCGCGGGAAACCGCGATTGCGCCAAGGCGGCCGTGGCCAACGGGGCCGATGCGGTCTACTTCGGGCTCGACGGGGCCTTCAACGCCCGCGCGCGAGCAGCGGGCTTCTCGGCCGCGGACCTGCCGGAGCTGCTGGCCTTTCTCCATCGAAACGGCGTGCGGGGTTATGTGACGCTGAACACCCTGGCATTCTCCGACGAACTCGATCCGCTGGAATCCATCGTCCGGCAGATCGCCGAGGCGGGAGCCGACGGCGTCCTGGTGCAGGACCTGGGGCTCGTCCGAATGATCCGGCGAATCGCGCCGAGCTTGCCAATCCACGCCTCGACCCAGATGACTATGACGAGCGCCGAATGCATTGCCGTGGTCGAGGAACTGGGTGTCCAGCGGGTGGTGCTCGCTCGGGAGCTCTACGTGGGCGAGATCGCCAGGATTCACGAGAAGACGTCCGTCGAACTGGAGACCTTCGTTCACGGGGCGCTTTGCGTGGCGTACAGTGGGCAGTGTCTGACGAGTGAGTCGCTCGGCGGCCGCAGCGCCAACCGGGGCCAGTGCGCCCAGGCGTGCCGGTTGCCTTATGAGCTGGTTTGCGACGGTCGCGACATGGATTTGGGCGCGCAGAAATACCTGCTGAGCCCTCAGGACCTGGCGGCCTACTGCTTGATCCCCGAATTGATGGCGGCCGGGGTCACGGCGATGAAGATCGAGGGGAGGCTGAAGACGCCCGAGTATGTGGCCAATATCACGCGGTATTACCGGCAGGCGATCGACGCGGCGGTTGTCGGCGAACCGGTCGAGTTCACCGAGCGCCAGGTCGAAGAGATGGAACTCTCCTTCTCGCGTGGTTTTTCCGCCGGTTGGCTGCAAGGAAACGACCACAAGGCCCTCGTGCCGGGTCTGAGTTCGGCCAAGCGGGGTGTGCTGGTCGGGCAGGTGTGCAGCGTTCGTAAGGGGCAGGTGCAGGTTGCGTTGACGGGACGGCTGAAGGCGGGTGACGGCGTCGTTTTCGAAGGCGATCGCGCCGCCGGCGAGGAAGAAGGTGGCCGGGTCTTCACGATCCACCGCAACGGCAAACGCCTGGCCGACGAGGCGACAGAGGGCGAGGTCGAACTTGCCTTTCGGGACGACGCGATCGATTTGCGGCAGATCCGGCCGGGACAAAAGCTGTGGAAGACCGACGATCCGGCCTTGACCCGGCGATTGCGGAAGTCGTTCTCCGGCGACGTGCGGGGCAGAGCCTCGCCGGTGAGGACTCAGGTCACGGCCGCGGTCGGCAGGGCGTTGAAAGTGGTCGCGACGACCGAGGTGTTTCCGCCGGTGACATGTGCGAGCGAGGAACCGCTTGCCGAAGCAACGAAGCATCCTCTGACGCGTGAGCTTCTGGAGGAGCAGCTCGGACGGCTTGGCGGGTCGGGGTTCGCGCTTGCCGAACTGGCGGCCACGATCGAAGGCAGTCCCATGGTCCCCTTGAGCGTGCTGGGCAAGTTGCGCAAGGAACTCGTTGCCCGATTGCAGTCGGCACGCGAGAAGGCTTCGCGGACGGGCCACGCAACGGCCGAAGATCGCGTGCTGCCGCGGATGCGGGAGGAGGTCGTCCGGCCGCCGACCGTGTTGGGCGAACCGCAACTGGCCGTGCTGTGCCGATCGCTGGATCAACTGCGGGCGATGTGCGACCATGGGATATCGCCGCTCTATGCCGACTTCCAGGACATACGCCAGTATGGCGAGGCGGTTTCGGTGGCGCACGGGGCCGGAACGCAGATCTTGCTGGCGACGCCGCGGATCCAGAAGCCGGGGGAACTCGGCATCTTCAAGGCCCTGGCTCGTCACGGAGCGGACGGCATCCTCGTGCGCAATCTGGCCGGGCTGGACTACTTCGCGCAGCAATCGATCGCGTGTGTTGCCGATTTCTCGCTCAATGCGGCCAACGAGTTGACCGTCGATTTCCTGCGGCAGCAAGGCGCAGCTCGGGTAACGGCGTCGTACGACTTGAATCGCGAGCAGTTGCTGGAGATGGTTCGCCACGCGCCGGCCCGGTTGTTGGAGGTGGTCGTTCATCAGCACATGCCCATGTTCCACATGGAGCACTGCGTCTTTTGTGCGGTGTTGTCGCCGGGGACGAACAAGACCAACTGCGGACGGCCCTGCGATCGGCACGAGGTTCGCCTGCGCGACCGCGTCGGAGTCGAGCATCCGCTGCAGGCCGACGTCGGCTGCCGCAACACGGTCTTCAACGCCACGGCGCAGAGCGGTGCGGAAGTGGTCAAGCCTTTGTTGGAGCTGGGAGTGCGGCATTTTCGTGTCGAGTTGCTGGCCGACGATCGGCCGGAGTGGCTTCGGCGTTGTGTTGACCTCTATCGGGATCTGTTGGCGGGCAAGGTTTCGGGGCAGCAGGTATGGACGGCGCTGAAGGCGGTGAATCGGGTCGGAGTGACGCGGGGGACGTTGGAGCATCGGCGGGATCCGCTGGCGATTCTGTGAGAAGCTAAGATACACGCATGTTTGTCCTTCCCTGCACTACCCTCGTTCTGGCGACCGGCAACCCGCACAAGGTGCGGGAGCTTGAGATGCTGCTGCGTCCGGTGCAAGTCTCGATCAAGTGCCTGGCGGATTTTGCCGCGACGGCGCCGGTGGACGAAGGGGGCGAGACGTTGGCCGAGAACGCTCGGCGGAAAGCGGTGGGTTATGCCCGAGGGCTTGGAGAGTGGGTTCTGGCGGACGATACGGGATTGGAGGTGGACGCGTTGGGTGGTGCCCCGGGCGTTCGATCGGCCCGGTTTGCAGGGGACGGAGCGACGATGGCCGAGAATCGGGCCACGCTGCTTGCGGAATTGGAGGGCGTTCCCGAGACGCGGCGAACGGCGCGATTTGTGTGTCATCTTGTGGTTGCCAACCCGGCCGGCGAAGTGGTCGCTGAGGCAACGGGGCAGTGCCGCGGGCGGATACGATTTGGGGGGACTGGCGAGTTCGGGTTCGGTTACGATTCGTTGTTTGAGATTGTGGAGTATCGGCGGACGTTGGCAGAGCTTGGCCCGGCGGCAACGTCGGTCATTGGGCATCGGGGCCGGGCGGTGCGGGGGTTGATGGCCTTTCTTTGGGGGGGATAGCGGAGCGATAGTCGTGTGCATCATTGCGAGTCTGAGGAGGGAAAAGATGTAAAACCCCGTTGGGGTATAGGTAGTGCACTGTCTCGAAACCCCAGCGTGCGCTGCGCGACGCCGGGCTTCGGAGTTGAACCGCTTTGCGGTACCGGAGGACGAAGTCTGTGAGGAGTGTTTGCCGGGTGATATCGAAGGCGAGTGATGGGGGGTCGTCGCACCCGGCAGGAGCGACCCACTGGGTGGCTGGCCATTGCGGTTAGACCAGACGACCGACAGTGAGGGGTTACTTACTCGGTAGCTCCACTCCGTTCCTTCTTGCCATCATCTCGGCCGTCATGGCGCCGTTGCGGACGAGGATCTGATCGGCCTGGGCCTCCCGCAACCGGTCGCGGACGGCCAGATTGGGCGGGGTGGCCTGGACAGTCACGGCAGTGAGGGCGTCGTGCGACAGCCGGCCGGCGTGGACGGCGGCGCGGAGGACGCGATCGAACAGGGCGAGGTCGTCGGTGATCAGGTCGTGCTGGAGGCGCTGGAACATGCGGACGGCCGGGCCTTCGGCGACCATGGTGGAGGCGTAGTTGGCATTCGACGCGTTGCTCGACAGCATGAACTCGGGCATGACGAGCCGGGCGGCGACGGCGCGGAGTTCGGCCTGGAGGACTTCCACATAGCGGGCGGCGTCGATGGCGGCGGCCGGGAATTGGTAGTCGGTGTCGGCGAAGGCGTCGAGGATCGTGCCCGGGGCGTAGCGGCGGAAGTGGCTGGTCCGGCCGGTAGCCGGGTTGACTCGCGTTACGTCGGCGCCGTTCTGAACGAACTGCTCGATCGAACCGCGGGTGCCGGAGGCGTGCTTGCGGATGATGGCAATCGCCGACTGGATCTCGGCCACGACGCTCATGTTCCGCAACACCTTTTCGGCCCGGCGCAGGTTCTTCCGCACGGGGTAGAAGAGGGGCAGGCCGCGTTTGACGTTGGCATCGACGTTGGCCTTGCGATGCTGGATGCACGACGCGTCGATCCAGGTCTCGTCGACGCAGTAGTCGAGTACGGTTTCGACGTCGGCAAGGTCGGTACGGATACCGAACGTCACGGCCGGGTCGTTTTCGCTGCCGGTCGGCGCGGCAATCTGCTCGGGCTCGATGAACCGCAGGTGGGTCATTCCGTCGGCATCGACGAACAGGCGGAGGAAGGCCTCGCCATCGCGGTCGCGGCGGCGGACGATCTCCTGCTGCCGCTGGTGCCAGCGGTTGATGTGGACGAAGTCGTCGAGGAGGCTCTGGACGTCGGCGACGAGTTGTTCGCACGGTTCGCCCTGGCCCTTCGGCACGGCGCGATAGGTGTGGCCCGAGCCGACGACGTAGGAGATGCGGTTTTCAAGTCGCGTTACAAAACCTACATCTTAGGTTTTCGCGTGCCGACGTGTTCGGCCTGGGGACGCGGGAGAAGGTTCTGGCTGCGCTCGAAAGACTTTGCAGCGGTGGCGGGCCCGTAAATGCTCGACAGGTGGCGCGGGAGATCGGGATATCCGACACAGCGGCCCGTCGGCATCTGAGCGAGTGGCGGATAGTGGGGCGAGTGCGTTTGGTCGATCGAGCTTGGGAGTCCGTCGAAATCGAGTAGAATGAACTTGCCGGTTGTCGCCGACGGGTGACGTACTGGCCGACGGCGAACGCGGCTCTCGATCCCCGCGCCGCCGTCGGCCGGGCCGGCTCTAAATGAGGATCGAGATCATGACTCTTACCGAAATTGCCGATCTGGCCCGAGTGCTCCGCAGCGGCTTCCCCGAGGCTTTCACGTCGTACCGGAATTGTCACGAAGTGGCTTGCGGAGCGGAGATCGAGAAGGGTGGCCCTTTCGTGGCCGACGTTCTCCAATCGCTCCGTTGGGCGGAAGAACGATGCAGACGGTGGGAGTCGGAGTGGCGGGAACTGATCCGAGGGGTGCAGGCGGCTCTACCGGAAACCTGGCGAGCGTGCCGATCACTCGACGCCGCCTTGGAGTGGCGAACGGCTACGCTTGACCTGAATGCGATCACAGACGACCTGCGGAGGGTTGAGGGAGATGCGATTCGGGCCAACAACCCATCACGACCAGCCGCCAGTGACCAAATGGTCATAATGAGTGCATCCGAAGCCGGCCGCTATGTAGGTGTGACCGACAGGACAATTCGCGACTGGATCAAGTTTCAGGGTCTTAACGCTGAAAATATCGGGGGCTACAAGTACCGATTCAGTCTTGCTGAGTTGGATGCCAAACGCGATTCCCGCCAAAAGAGACAGAAAAACACTTCCGGGACTTGAACTGTCCAGTTCAGGTTGCGGAAGTATTGCGGAAAGGTTGCGGAAGTAACCTCCAGTCTCGCGAATCTCGCGAAATATTCCCGTGTTGCGGCCGAGTGTTGATACCAGCGTAAGAATCACTGGGCACTCGGGGCCGAGTACGGGAATCAGTCATGTCTTTCACGGTCCCCACCCTTCCGACCGTCGGTGAGATTTCCAGACGCACTGGGCAACCCGTCCACCGAATCGAGTACGTGATTCGGTCACGTGATATCCGCCCTGCTGGTCGCGCTGGAAACCTCCGAGTCTTCACCGAGGCGGACGTCAATCGTATTGCCAGCGAGTTGGAGCGAATCGACGCGGATCGGGGGATCCTATGATCTGCCGCACCATCTGCGATACCGATTTTGCCATCGCCGATCCGATCCCAGACGACCTCCCTGACGAAGCGGCCGAACTACTGGCGGCGGCAATCATCGACATGATCGAGGCCGAGACCGCAAAAAGCCCGGCGGCTGTCACCGATCCGGGCAAGGAGAAGTCTAGATGAACGGTACACCAGATTTCAGCGAAAAGCAAGTTGCGCCCGACGGAGATCAAGAAACCGGACAAGTCCGGTTTTTGTCCGTCGGCTTGATTCTGCCCTCTCCCGAGAACGCAGAACTCTACAGGCCAGTTCTGCGCGACGATCCCGAGATCATCGCCCTTGCGGACAGTCTCCGTGAGCATGGCCAACAGGATGACCTGATCGTCACGGCGGACTACTACATCATCTCTGGCCATCGCCGACATGTTGCCGCACGGGTGGGCGGACTTCGGGAGCTACGGTGCCGTGTGCTCCCATTCTGCAAGGATGACAATCACGACCAGTTCATGCAACTGCTTCGGGAATGCAATCGCCAGCGCCACAAGACGACTGCCGAGAAGTTCCGCGAAGAACTGCTCACCGCCAACCCTGAAGACACATACCAGGCGCTGATAGAACACCGGGAGAAAAAATCGGCTGTTGACGCGCCGACGATTCACCTACGAACACGCGCCGCACGATCACGGATCACGGCCGCGAAAATGCCGATGTTGGAAGCGGCTCGTACCGTTATCTACGACCTGGAAGACTACTGGCCGCTTACTGTCCGATTGGTCCATTATGAATTGCTGAACGATCCGCCGTTGCGTCATGCCAAGAAGCCGCAGTCCCGATATCAAAACGATCTGAACTCGTACAAGGATCTGACGGATTTGTTGGTCCGCGCCAGATTGGACGATGAGATCCCGTGGGAAGCGATTACTGACGAGACTCGCCCCATGTACGTTTGGGAGACGCACCCAGACGTGCAGAATTTTCTGCGCCGTGAAATGGACCATTTTCTTTGTGGCTATTGGCGCGACCTGATGCAATCGCAGCCTAACCACATTGAACTCGTTGGCGAGAAGAACACCCTTGGCCGCAAGCTGGAACGGATTGGATCGAAGTACACTCTGCCAATTACGTTGGGCCGCGGATATTGCTGCGCGGATCGACGGAAAAAGATTGCTGATCGATACGCACGCAGCGGCAAGGAGCGTCTGGTACTGCTCATGCTAGCGGACTTCGACCCTGACGGCGAAGAGATCGCCCATTCGTTCGCCACCTCGATGCGCGACGATTTCGGCATCGAGAATATCACTGCGATCAAGGTCGGACTCACCTACAAACAGGTCAGACAATATCGCTTGAAGAATCCGCAGAGCATCGACAAGAAGAAGTCAGCTCACAAGGAAAAGTTCCGCGCAAAGTACGGTAGCGAGTGCTGGGAGATCGAGGCCTTATCTCCGCGCCGGTTTGAAAAGGCGCTGGTCGACATGATTGACCGCGTTATTGACACCGACGCTTTCAATGCAGAGGTCACGGCCGAAGCCGAAGAGTCGATGTTCCTTCGCGGCGTCCGCAATGTGGCGCTCGATGCCATGCGCGAAGCGATCGACGAATACGAGCAGGAGAACGACCTGTGAGCCCACCGACAGCCTCCACCCCGATCCCGAAGGGCGCACCGAATCCGGCGGCAGGGAACGGAACACCGCCTCCGTTCCTCGAATACCTCAATGCAGGCTTTTCCTTCGTCCCGATCCGTGCAGATGGAAGCAAGAAGGCAGCCTGTAGCTGGAAGCAGTTCACACAGCGGCGGCCGATGCAGAACCACGCAGAATTCTGGGCAACACGATACAAGGGTGTTGCGATCGTCGGCGGTACTGTCAGCGGCAATCTGGAGACCATCGACATCGACGCGGCCGAACTCGTCGAACCGTTCGAGGCCTCGCTCGAAACTGAGGCGACGGGACTGCTAGCAAAGCTCTGTCAAACGCAGACACCACGGCAGGACGCAGAGGGGCGACATGGCAGGCACTACACATACCGTTCTGCTGTACCCGTTGCCGGCAATACAAAACTCGCTCTGTCCGAGCCAAGGCCGCAGTTCAACGCAGACGGTACACCGCTGATCGACAGGCGAACCGGCCAGCAAGTACTCAAGCCTGAAACCCTAATCGAGACCCGGGGTGAAGGCGGGTACTTCCTCACTGTGGGGTGTTCGCCACAATGTCACACGACTGGCAATCTGTACCAGCATGTCGGCGGCCCCTCGTTGACCGCCCTGTCTGTGCTCACTGAGGCAGAGCGGACCACTATCTGGCGCGTGGCAAAGTCGTTTAGCCGATACGCAGAATCGGGCAAGACGAGCGCGAAGGCACCGAGCCATAACAGCAACGGCACCGGGAAGAAGCCGGGCGATGACTTCAACGAGCGGGCCACGTGGGAGGAAATACTGGAGCCAATCGGTTGGACGAAGGCACACAACTATGGAGGGCTTCAGTATTGGACGCGCCCGGGCAAGTCGTCTGGAATATCTGGAACGACCGGCATGCAATCGGCCGACGGCAACGAGTTGTTCGTCTGTTTCTCGCAAAACGCCCACCCCTTCAACGGAACCAACGAGCAAGGGCAACCGGGCAAATCGTACAACAAGTTCTCCGCGTATGCTCTGCTGAATCACGGTGGTGATTTCAAGGCGGCGGCGAAGGATCTGGGAAAGCAGGGATACGGCACACCAGCGAAGAAGACAAAAACCCGTCAAGCATGTGTCATGCGAGACGATCCTTCCTTGCCGAACACCACGGATCTTGGAAACGCAAAACGGTTTGCTGCGCAGCATGGCGATGATTGTCGATACTGCTATCCCTGGGGGAAGTGGCTCGTGTTCGATGGGACAAGGTGGCAGACCGACCAGGTCGGCGAAATTGAACGCAGGGCCAAGCAAACGGCGTTGTCAATTTACGCCGAAGCTGCGATTGAACCAAATGACGGGGAACGAGAGAAGCTCATCGGCTGGGGCAAAAAAAGTGAATCGCTCCCTAGATTACAGGCGATGGTCTCGCTTGCACAGAGCGAAGACTGTATCTCCATCATGCCGGATGACCTCAACCAACATCCGTGGTTGTTCAACACCAAGCCGGGGACGATCGACCTCAAGACGGGAAAACTGCAACCACACCGGAGGGAGGACTACCTGACACAGATATCTCCGGTGGACTTCGACCTGGGGGCGAAGAGAGACAGGTGGGAACGGTTCTTGGAGGAGATCTTCCTCGGCGATCGCGACCTGTGCAAGTTCCTGCAACGGCTGGCCGGCTACTGCTTAACCGGATCAACGCGAGACCACATTTTGCCGATCCTCTACGGCACCGGCTCAAACGGGAAGACAACCTACATCGAGACGACGCTCGCGTACATGGGACCGGATTACGGGCTCAAGGCCCCCGCTGACTTCCTGATGGCGAAGCAGGCTGTTCATCCGACAGAGAAGACGGACCTATTCGGCCGACGATTCGTTGCGTGCGTCGAGACAGAAGATAACCGTCGACTGGCCGAGTCGTTCGTCAAGGAGATCACCGGCGGCGACAGGATCCGCGCACGTCGAATGCGTGAAGACTTTTGGGAGTTCAGCGCAACCCACAAGGTTTGGCTGGCCACGAATCATAAGCCAAGAGTCAGGGGCACCGACGAGGGCATCTGGCGTAGGAATTGTCTGATCCCATTCCGGGCTCATTTTGAGGGCGAGGCGAAAGACGATCGACTGCCGGAGATCCTGCTGGATGAACTACCTGGCATCCTGGCATGGGCCGTCGAGGGCTGTCTTGAGTGGCAGAGGGTAGGCCTGGATCGGCCGGGGGAGGTCCAGACGGCGACCAGTGAATACCGGCGCGGCGAAGACTCGATTGCCGGATTCATCGCCGAGGCCTGTTGTCTTGGTTCATCCGAATCCGTCCGGGCAACCGACCTGCTTCACGCTTACCGCGATTGGGTGGGCGACAAGGGCATGAGTCAGAAGCGATTCGGCGACATCATGACCGAACGGGAGTTTGACCGGACCACAATCAACGGGAAAGTCTGGTACATCGGAATCGGACTTCTTCCCGATTTCATTCACGAAATGTAAAGACAGGCAAAGTTGATGTTAAACAGGGTAATAATCCAGGGTGTTAGTAGAGGATCGAGACCTTACTTCCGTATTACCTACCAAAAAACTAGTTCGCGAAGGCGCTTATACGGAAAAAAGGTCTCGATCCTCTACCATCCTCAAAGACGCGGGTGGGACGGCTTACCCCATCTTAGCTAACAACCGAAAAAGGCAATTCACCATGTTCCCCCACGCACAGCCACGTCCCCATCCCCGACCGCGCCGCAAACGCTATCACATCCAGTCATGCCGTTGGTGTTGCTTGCGGTGCCGTGTCGGTTCGCAGGAACGGTTCAGACGGCGACTGCTGGCCGCTGGCGTTCCACCTCGCGAGTTTCAATGCTGGCGATGCACGGCGAGGTTGTCCCGCCATCCTGACTGGGCTGGCGTTCCGCTGATTCCCGTGGCCGATCGGGCTCGCCTACTGGCCGACACGATCCCGGGCGTGGTGGTGGCCAGCGATCTGGACGACACCCCACCCCCCGTCTGTGGGTCCTTGGTAGGCGAATGATGCCGAAATTTCCCACTCTAGTCCGACCGGCACAGTCAGACACTTTTTGTGACACGAAAGAAAAAAATGAGCAGCAAATTGAGCCGTGAGCGACTCCTCCTAGCGCAACTCTTAGCCGAGACGGACGCGATTTTTTACCCAATGCGTGGCCCGTTTGTACAGCGACTGGCGAAGGTCCGTTTTGAGCGGCAGAAGGCATTCCGAACCGTTGGCTTGACCTTGGCTGGCAGCGGATCCGCAACCGCGAGAAAACAGCATGAGCGATGTTTGACAGACCTGGAAGCGGCCGGCCTGGTCGAATTCGGGCTGGATGGATCAGGCCGACGGGAGGGCGTCCGGCTATCACCCCTCGGGGATGCCTGCACCCGTCGACTGATCGGCGGCACCCCGCTGGCCGAAGCGTGGCCGATATTCGCGTCGATGTGCGATCTTTGCCGACGGGCGACACGCGCGGCACTTCCGGAGCACCTCTTCTGCAACATTTGGGACTGGAAAGGCGGCCGCGAGCAGAATTTGCAGTTGTCGCGGTTGCAACAGGATTTACTTGCGTTCTTCGCGGTCGCGTACGTGGACGCACACGGAGACTTCGACGGCAAGCTTTGGTACGGCGTGACGGAGGCCGGACGCGAGGCGTTAGCGGCCGGGTGCCCGGAGGGTCCACCAGCCTCGATTGAGTATTCCGAGTCGTTGGCGGTGGCATACGACGCGTTCCTGGACCAAGCCGAGGCGGAACTGCGAAACGCCACCCCTAAATTGGCAAGCCACGTCGTCGTTCCAGTTCCGATGGGTGTGGGATGGGGCGGATGTTACACAGACTGGTTTCTGCCCGGACAGGCCCCTCCGGGTAGCGTTAGCCTTGTCGCGGAAGAAAAACAATGAAGCGATTACCTCCCAGGCATCTCGACGCGGCCGCACGGCGAAAGTGGCAGGAGTTGTTGCCGACGCTGGCGGACGGCACGCCTGGTACCCTGGATGCACTCACCCTGTTTTGTGATGCGTGGTCACGATGGCTTTTGGCTGAGGATGATGCGGCCCGATTGCGTTGGTCGCGAGCATGCCGGCAATGGCTGGCAGAACTGAAGCTGACGCCGAAAAGCAAAACACGGCGGTCGGCGGAAAGCGAACCGTCAACCGATCCGGTTCTACGACTGATGCGAAAGGCCCACGATGATGAAATTGCTTGAGGCCCTCGAAACACTCGCACGGCAGGTTGTTCCCGACATCGGCAACACGCCGTTGTACCTCGTCGCAGCGAGCGAGCCGGGCCTGCCCGTAGAATACCGCTGTTACGGCTGCCGTGCGTTTACCTCGACCTGGCTTGATGTAGGGCTTTCCGCTTGGCTCAAGGACCAGGGCCGATGGCAGGGCAGGGGTCCGGCGATTGTCGTAAACGCCGCCGCACTTCGCACCGAGGCGGCGACGGATGCCGACGGGGACGAGGACTTCGCCGACATGCTGTTTCGCGACCGTCTGACGGCGGTTCTGGTTCACGAGTTGGGGCATGTTGTGGAAGCCCCATTTGACCTGACCGCCCTCGAAAATTTCGACCAGGCGACAACGGAGGCAACGGCGGTTGTCCACGAGTGGGTCACCACCGATCCACCCACCCGACAAGCCCCGTGGCACGGTCATGGAGCGGACTGGTTGCGACTCGTCATCCACACTCAACATTGAGTCGAGCGGTTGCTTGACAAGCGGTCGCCGACGGCGTGGGTCTGCGAGTCCCGCCACTACGGGCTATTTTCGCTCAACGGTTATCGGTTCGCACTCACCGATGAGATCGAGCAACTTGCGGCAGAAGATTTCGAGACGATCCGAAACACGGCACCGCCGACGGAGTTTATCGAGTTGTGGCGGCGAGACATTGAAAAATGGTTTGAGAGTTTACCCGAGCCGAACGAGGCGGAGACAAAACAGTTTGTCGACGCAATGCGGCTTTTTACCCCAGTTGAAAGGAAAGTACCGTGTCCGTAAAATTTTACCACGATTTTGTCGAGTGGCGGCGTACCCGACCGGAGTACGCCTCGTTGACCGACGCGATCAAAAACGGCGTGAAGTTTGGCACCGCTGAGTTAGAAGGCCTGGCGGACGAAGCGGGATTGACCCGGAACGAACTGATCGAGTTGATTAGTCTGCATCAACGTGCCAGCGCCGAGAACGCACAGCGAGAGGCGAAGCGGTCCGCGGCCGTCGAAAAGGAATTGACCAAGCTGGTCGCGGACATCGAGGCCCTCGACAAAAAAATCGAGTTGGAACCTATCCCGTTCCAACGAGATCGCCTCCAGAGTGAGTTGATTACCCTAGTGGACCGGCTGCCAGCTCTGAAGGCCGAAGCGGCGGCCTGTCGGCTTTCGCGATCCCTCGTCGAGGTCGGCAAACAGTCCGGCGTGGCGTAGTTTCTCGAAACAAGGCCCGCGGTCACTTCTCCCCGCGGGCCGGCCGGGTCGAGCCGCCGAGGGTCACGGCGGCTCCCCGGTGGATTTACATCGGCGGGATGTTCTCGCCGGGGCGGTTGCCGTTTTTCGTTGTGGCGGCGGCCGCTGTTTTTCACCGAGATCGGCCGACGGGGTTTTTCGGAGTACATGTGCTTCGGCGACCGTTCCCAACCGTCGGCCGACTTTTGAAACCTTTTCAGCGGATCGAGATCGTCTTGACTGAAAACCGGGAAATCCCGATAATACCTACGGTGGCTGGTATGGCACCGGCTACCGCGGGCTGAAAACCCAAAATCGCAATTCTTCCAGCCATGTGCCAATTACACAGAAACGACGCCCAGTCATTCGTGCGCGGTATCCGAAGCTGCGATCCTTCAGAGGAAGGGGAGCAACGGTCCGTCGGCGGCCCTTGCGAGCCGTTTTTCAGCGAGTGACTGGGCGTCGTTTTTTTGCGCGAGGATCGAGACAATGATACGGAAGACAGTAACCCCCGCGGTGGCATACATTCGCATGAGCAGCGCACCGCAGGAAGCAAGCCCTGCCCAACAACGGGAGGCTGTCGCCAAGCTGGCGAAAGATCGAGGGTACAAGCTCATTCGTGAATACTTCGACGGTGCAGTCAGCGGAAACAAGACTGCCAAGCGAAAAGACTTTCTGCGAATGATTGCCGACGTCGAAGAGAAAGGCGACTTCTGCGCCATACTCTGTTGGGATCAAGACCGGTTCGGCCGGTTCGATTCGATCGAAGCCGGGCGCTGGATTCATCCCCTGCGCGAGGCCGGAGTCTGGCTGGTAACGGTCGAAGACAAGGAAGTGGATTGGAACGACTTCGCAAGCCGAATCACCTATTCGGTCAAGCAGGAAGGCAAACACCAATTCCTGATGGACCTGTCGAAGAACGTCCTGCGCGGCAAGATCGCATCGGCGAAGAAGGGGCAGGGAGCGAATATCAGCCCCTATGGTTTCGATCGGGTCTATTACGACGAATCCGGGGCGATGGTCAAGCGACTGCGATACGGCGAGCGGTTCACGAAACCGAAGGGGTGGCAAAAGAGGTTCGTGATTGCCGAAGATGGATCGGCTGAGATTGTTCGTCGCATCTTCAAACGGTTTGCCGATTCCGATGCAGGGTACGCCACGATTGCGGCCGAATTGAACGCGGAAGGTATCACGTCGCCTAACGGCGGTGTGTGGTGCGTCCAGACAATCCAGCAGATGCTCAAGAGGCGAACGTACACGGGTGCTAACGTCTTCGGCGGACGACCGGAAGGCGAGTACCACTACACGGACGGCAACGGCGAGATTGCCAAGGGGAAGGCGAGACAGAAGAACGGTTCGCCGATTGTGGTCGAAGGTGTTCACGAGCAGCTTATTCCCATCGAGTTGTTTGATCGCGTCCAACGGAAGATCGCAGGACGAGCACATTCCACCAACCGCCCCCGAACGAGCGACTACGTTCTGACGGGTGTTCTTCGCTGTGGGCATTGTGGTGGTACTCTGGCGGGTAAGGGCTACCCCAAGAACCCAGAGATCCCCAAGTATTACACTTGCACCAACGGGCAAACCAAACCGGGAACGTGTTGCCGATACCAGATCCCACAACGTGAGATCGAGCGGTACATTCTGGGCGTGATCGAAAAGCGTATCCTCGCACCGAGGGCGATTGCCAAAGTCAAGCAAGCGGTTCTCCGTCGGGCCCGATCCAAAAAGGTCGTTCAGAACGAAACAAAGTCCCTGCGAACCAAGATCGAGGCACTCGACCGGAAGATTTCCAAGGGGTCGGAGAACCTCTTGCTTGCATCTCCCGAGCACATTGACGATCTGTCCCGTATGCTGGGCGGTTGGAAATCCGAACGGGAACAACTCCAGATGGCCCTAGAACGGGCTGCCACGAATCCCGACGGGATGACCCCCGAGAAACTCGCCGAGCAAGCAGGGGCCGAACTGAGGCGTCTGGCGGGCTATCTGAAGAGTCACGATCCAATGAAGCTTCGAGGCGTGGTAAAGGCTATGGTCGAAGAGGTTCGCTTGTGGTGGGAGCCCTACGGGAAGAATCAGAAGCGATTTGTCCAAGGGGAGATACGCTTCCGCAACAATTTGGAGGTTCTGTCAACAGTCTCTCGTGGCCGTTGATCGCAAACTCGTTCGACACCGCCAGCATGCGGCACTCGCTGCGGATGTCGGCCAGTTGCTGCTGGTTGCGGAAGGGAACGGCGGCGGCCGAAATGCCGGCGCCGCCCACGGCGTTCCAGCGAGTGCCGTCGGCGTCGTAGTACGGTTCGGCCGGATCGACAAAGTCGTTCCAGAGTTCGTCAAAGGCTTCAAGGAGGCGGCGGTGGAGGGTGGAAGTGGACATGGGGGGACCTCTGGGAAGTGGGAAGGTGCGGGCGGCAAGAAATACGAAATACGAAGCTCGAAATACGAAACAGATCGGAAATCGTAAATCGGAATGTCTCAAACGGTTTTTGTCATTTGGGATTTGGTCCTTTGGGTTTGTTTCGGATTTCGAAATTCGGATTTGTTGGTCGTTGGTGCGTCAAGACGCACCCTACAGGGCTATCCAATGGGTAGCCGTGTTGGGAGACCGTCGTTGTGGTTGGCGCCGGCGGCCAGTTGTTCGGCGAGGCGGAGGGCCATTTCGAGGGCGTCGGGGCCGTCGTCGTGGTCGCCGGCCGGGAAGTCGCGGAGCTGGTCGACCAGGAGCCGGGTGCCGGGCGAGCCGGACTTCATCTTCAGCTTTGCGGTTGCCAGGTGAGGTCCGAGCCGGCGGATGCGGACGAGCTTGTTGACCCGGTTGTCGATCAGTTGCGGCCTGGGGGCGAGCAGGCCCTGGCGGCGGAATTCGGCCTCGAACTCGGCGCCGAGCAGTTCCTGGTACTGGTTGGTCTCGACGCCGAAGGCGTGGGGCTGGAACTGGCGGTAGACGGCCACGGCGTCGGCGACGATCTGGGAGACGGGGCGGCGGGCCAGATCGGCTTCGGCGTAGAGCACGCCCCGCCGGTCGACGCCGAGCATGACGATTGCCGAGTAGTCGCTGCGGCGGGAATCGGCGCCTTTGCTCGGGTCGACGGCCAGGGTCTTGATAGCCAGACGGGCGGGCCAGCGGTCGAACCAGATGGACTGGCCGAAGTAGTCTTCGGGCCATTCGCACTGTTCGGGGTCGATGGGCGAGTTTTGTTTCTCTCGTTCGAAGGCGGTCCGCCCGCCTTCGGCCCGCATGCACATGAGGGTGTAGAGGTCTTCGAGTTCGGGCCAGAGCACTCGGGCGCCGGCGTTCATCAGGTCAAGGTGTTCGTCGTAGAACGCACGGGCTGCCGTTTCTGCATCGTCGCGGTCGACGGCGGTGTAGATGGTTTCCCACTCGTGCCAGAGCGGCATGGCGGCGGGCCAGTGGAGGACGGCGCGAAAGGTGCGGGATTTCCAGCCGGGAGTTTGGGCGAGGCGCATTGCGAGGGCGTCGCGGTGCAAGGCGGTGGCCAGGTTGACGACGTTGGTATCGGGGGTTCCGGCTTTCAAGAGCGAGCTGTTGAACCAGTCGCGGGAGCGCTGGCGAGCGGCGGGGGAACGGGCGTGCTCGTCGCTTTCCAGGTCGTCGCAGATGATGAGGGTGGGGCGATGGGCGCGGAAGCGGCGTCCGCGGATTCGCTGGCCGGTGCCGAAGGCTTCGAGGGCAACGCCGTTGGGCAGGAGGATCGAGCCGCTGCGCCAGACGGGGCCTTTTGCGGCGGCGCCGGGATAGGCGGCGGCCAGGAGCGGGTTGCAGGTGATTTCGTTTTTGATGTTTTCGAGGTGGGCGTAGGCCTGGGGTCGGGTATCGGAGAGGATCCAGATGTAGGGCTGGCGGCCTTCGAGGGCTTCGCGCAGGGGATAGGCGAGTGCGGCGATGGTCGATTTGGCGGCCCCTCGCGGCGCGAGCACATTGAGCCGGCGGCCGCGGCGGTGTGCGAAGCGATCGAGCTCGCGGCCGAGCCAGCGGTGCATGTCGGAAGGGGGACGGCTGAAATGGTCGGGGAGGAAGGTCTGGGCCCACTCGAGAAGGTCGGCGGTGTTGTGTTGTGCGGCGGCGCGGCGGGCCCGGCCGTGGCGAGGGGCGAGGTCGTTGCGGACTCGGAGGAGGAGTCGGCGCAGCCAGTTGGGGAGCCATTGGTCGTTGGAAAGCATTGCAGGAAATCCGAAAGGGCGAATATCGAAATACGAAACAAGTTCCAAATCGGAATGTTCAACGCGGGGGAGACGCAGATCCTTGGTCTGGTGCGTCGGGGTGGTGGGGAGATGGGGGGATGTCTGTCCTCGCTGACGCGTCGGGTTGTAATGGTGGGTGTTCTTTGCGGAGTTCGATGGTGATGGTGTCGAGGCGTTTAAGGACTTTTTTGCGGAGGGTGGGAGCGGGGATCTCTTCTTCGAGGATCTGGGCGATCTTTGCAATGAGAATGGTGATCTGGCTGAGGGTGACGACGTCGGGGGACCGGGGGGCGTAGAACTTGGGGAAGCGTCGTTCGAGGGCCCAGGCCGCGGCACGCCAGTATTGGGGTTGTGCTGCCGCATTGCTGAGGAGTTGCATGTACTTGAATTCGGATTCTCCGCGGGCCTTTTTGTATTGTTCGCCGAACTCGGGATCGAGTTCGGCTTCGCGCCGGATGGTGGTGGGCGAGCAGCCGGCGAGTTTGGCGGCGGCGACGAGGCTGCAGCCGAGGTTGAGGGCATTGAGGACGAGTTCTTGTTTGTCCTTGTCCTGGAGTATGCGGGTTTGTTCGGGGGTGGACATGGTGGAGTTGTCGGGTGTCAGGGGGTGGGGAGCGGGCCTCGCCTACGGCAGCGGGTTAAACGACTGTTGGGGTGAATTCGAAGGAGACGACGGCGCGGCCGACGGAGTCTTTGCAGGAGCGTCTGAAGCGGCGGCTGGCGTGGGTGCCGGTGCGTTTGACGTCGACGGTTCGCCAGTTCAGGTTGTTGCGGAGGTGTTGGATTATGGCGGGGTGGCTGGCGGTGATGTTGACGCGGTGGCCTGCCTGCCGGTGGAGGGTGGCAACGGCATCGAGGGTGGCAGAGCCGATGCCGATGCCCTGGTAGTCGGGGAGCGTGACCAGTCGACTGATGCGCCGGTGGTTCTTGCGTCCGATCAGGGAGAGGGTTGCGCAGAAGGCGACGGGCTTCTCTCCCCAAAGGGCGACGAAGCAGCGTGCGGCGGGATTGAGATCGCCCGTCAGATAGTGATGTGGAGCGAAGGCTTGCCAGAGATGGCGGCGGCATGGGACGACGTCGAGTCGGATATCGGGTCGCCGAAGACACCTCCTTGTGGCCTGGCCGGTGGCCATATCGAGGATCCAGTCGGGGGCGAGCCAGGGGATGATATCGTAGTGGCAGGCGACGGCGACAAATTGGGCGGGCAGGCGGCCGGACCTGATTGCTTTGGCGACGGCGGCGGATGCGACGCGAGCGACGGTTCGGTCGACGACGCTGGTGAATTCATCGAAGACGACCGGTGCGTCGCCGGCGCTCAGGAGGCAGCGGGCCAGGTCGGCACGGAACTTCTCGCCAGTGGAGAGAACGTGGTAGGGTTTGATCCAGGCCGGGGGCGAGCCGAATCCGACGGCGGTGAGGGTATGGGTGATTCTTTTCATGGGATGGTCGCCGAGGCAGTCGATAACGGCGAGGTTCTTGGGCCATTTGCGGGCGCGTGGAGCGGGCTTGCCGAAAAGGCGTCGTGCGGCGGTGGATTTTCCGCTGGCGGAGGGACCGACGATGAGTCCGACTTTCCACGGCGCGTCGAGATCGGGCAGGTCGAAGGAGATGCGGCGCGTGGCTCGATCGGCGACGGGCACGTCGAACATGCCGGCGACTTGCTGGACGCGGAAGGAGTTGTGGACGGGGCAGGTGAGTGTGAGGGTTGGCATGAGAGGTTCCGGCCTTGAATGTCGAAATTCAAATGACGAGGGGTGTTTGACGCGACGTCGTTGAGTTCCATGGGGGATCGGCGATTGTTTGGCGGACGGCACGACGGAGCGTGCTTGCTACTTTCTTTGTTAGAGGATGATGAGGCGGCATTTGCGGTTCTCCGCGGAGAGGCGCTCGTAGAGGTTGCGTTGGTCGGTTTCGTCGGTGCAGTGGACGACGATCTGGTAGAGTTCGGGGATGTTTGGCTCGGGGAGCAAGGATTTTCTTGGCGGTTGCTTGTTTCGGTTCTTTGGATTCATGGCTGGTTGTTGTGGGTTGTCGGCGGCGGCTTTGGCGGACGGCACGACGGAGCGTGCCTGCTACTTTCTTTGGCGGGTTGAAGAAAGAGGCCCGGGGGCGAGATGCAATGCGCAAGCGGTGTTGGGAGGGGCGAATGGTTTGAGTCGCCGACCTCGGTGCTTGTTGGCGTTTGGTCATTGGATCTCGGGTCCCGGGCATTCCGGTTTGGCAGGATGCGGCCGCAGTGAGGTGGCACGCATCTCATGGTGGGCCGCGTTGCTTCACAGGCTTTTCATGGTTGGGGAGGTTTGGGGCCGGATTGGCAGCGCGGCGTCGAGGATGATGGTCCACTTGGCCCACCCTACGTGGTTGGTTACGGTTCGATTGTTCGAATCCGCTCGTCGAGGTAGCCGATCTGGACGTCGTGGCGATCGAGCCGGGCTTCGTGGTCGGCGGATTGCTGCCAGAGCCGCTGTTGGGCTTCGGCCGCTTTCTCCATCTTGTCGCAAAGCTCGGCGGTCTTGGCGACGAGCACCGCCAGCTTGCCGTGGACCATGAGCATCCACGGACCGAAGGCCAGCAGTGCCGCCACAACGACGGTGACGATGATCTCGTATTCTTCGATGGTCATCTTCGTCACTCGCTCTTCTTGACGGCCGCCTCACGGTTCGGGCTGGCCGAGGGGCCGCGGGGTTCCTCGGAGGGACGGACGCCGTGGGGGATCGGCACCCGGTTCGCATCTCCGCCGAACGACATGACCATGTCGAACATCTCCGAGAGCGAGGCGTAGAGCATGAGCGACTCGCGCGGGGTGATGCGGTAGGTGGCGAATCGGCTGTCGAGCCGGGTCGCTTCGACGATGTGCTGGTCGAGGGCGGTGAGGAACATGCGGGCGTCGACGTTTCGCAAGTCGACTTCGGCGAGCAGCGGCACGTTGGGGTCGGAGCCGTCGAGCCGATAGGGGAGATCGAACTCGCGGCCGGCCGGGCGGGCCACTTCTTCGCCGGCGGGGCTCTTGGCGTTGACGTCGTCGGGCAGGCTGAGGCTGAGGTCCCGCGCCCGCTCCTCCAGCGTCTTGATGTCCGTCTGCTGCGGATTGTGGGTGATCTTCCGCCGCAGGAAATCCAGCCGCAACAGGTGTTCGACGATGAACTCGTTCGTCGCTGTGTCCCAACCGCTTTGGACGCCGAATTCGCCGTCCTGCAGGATCTGCCCGCGGAAGAGCAGGCAGTGGCCCACGTAGGTGTGAATCGAGCGGTTGCGAAAACGGGTGATTGCGTCTTCGAAGGTGTCTTTACCGAGAACAGTCATGGGGGGCTCCTTTGGAGAAACGGGTTAACAGGGAAGTTGGAGGAAGTTGTCGGGGTTCGGGGTGGTTAGGCGGTTTTTGTGATGGGTTCGGCGGGCAAGGGGGATTCGTCGTGGATTCGCAGGAAGCGTCCGGCGACTCGCTGGCGGAGGTTGTGGGCCCAGCGGGCCAGGGTGTCGTCGGCGGCCGTCTCCATCTCGCGGAGTTCGCGGTCGTATTCGCGGCCGAGGGTGGCGTCGGCCGTCGGGCTGCGGCCTGCGAGGGCATAGACCTCGTTGAGTTGGGCGGCGTACTGGTCGTTGAGCGGTTTCAAGACGCTGGGAGAATCGCGGGCGCCGCGGGTCGAAGCTCGTTTTCGTTTCATCCGGCGGCGCAGGAGCGCCAGTCCGATGCGGAGGGCGAGGATGGCCGCCAGGGAAGGTGGAGTGGTCCACCCCAGCGCCGTCAGCACGCCCGGCAGGGCTGAGATCAGCAGGCTGGAAAGGCTGCTTGTCGCGGCGTCGGCGACGGCCTGGCGAGCCGGCGAAGGGAGTTCGGGGGATGGCGGCATGGGCTCGGAAGGCGCGAGGCGATCGCGGAGAGTGTCCAGGGCGCCGAGCACGGATTCGATCCGGTTCATGCGCGAGGCCAACTGGCTGTCGCGTTCGGTTTGCTTCTGTGTGGCCTGCTCCAACTGTTTGGCGATGGCGGCGAACTGGTCGGTGCTGGGTATGGCCGGCGGCGTGACGGGCGGCGGATTGGGCGCGGGAGTATCGGTCGGTGGCCGGACGATCCCCAGGTTCGGGAGCAGGCCGGCCAGGAACTTGCGAATGCGGCCGCAGTAGGTGGCGTGGACCGTGCGGCCGTCGGTGCCCCAGAGCACACCCACGAGTTCGCCTTGCAGGTTGAGGACCGGTCCGCCGGAATCGCCGTCGCGTGCGGAGCCGGTCAGGCAGAGGGTTTCGCAGGTCTGGGTATTCGAGGCTCGGGTGTATCCCTGAACGGTGCCGGTATTGCATTGATAGACGCCGTTGGGGCCGAATCCGCAGCTTTGGAGGCGTTGGCCGGGCAGTGGAACGGTGGCGGCCAGGTCGATCGGTGCGATACCGGGCGAGTCGATCTCGAGGGCGGAGAGGTCCCAGGTCATGTCGATCGCCTTGGGAATCGCTGCCAGGGTCCGGCCGTCGCGGAGATGCACGTGGACCTGGCCGGTTCCTTCGCGGAACAGGTGGGCGCAGGAGAGAACGACGGCTCGCCGGCCGTCGTCATGGACGAGGGTGCCGCTGCCGTAGTTCCGGCAGGGTCCGAGCGCATGAACGACTCGCACCGCGGCCGGCGGGGGGCCGATGGAGCATTGGCCTCCGACGCACTGCGCTGAAACGAGGGTCGTCCAGAAGGAGGCGACGATGAGGCATAAGTATTGGGTTGTTCGTGGTCGGTCGTTCATTTCTTCACCTGTATTTCAAACAATCATGATCCTGCAGGCTGAAGCCTGGACTCCAGCCTCCTGAACCCTGAACCCTGAACCCTAACAACTGACGGTGAATCGGTATCGGTAGAAGGGGCTTCGGGCGAGGTCGGCGGGTTCGGTGAGTCGATCGGCCAGGTGGGGGACTGGGTCGACGCCGCCGCCGAGTCGATCGGCCATGGCGCAGGCCTGGCTGCAGAAGGGTGGCCGTCGGGCCGAGTCGTGGTCGTCGAGGTCGGGGCGGGAAAGGAATCGCACCAGGGGCAGGTGGAGTGCGGCTGCCGCCAGGACGCCGAGATAGCCGTAGGGGCAACCTGCCAGACGCCGCATGAATCGGGAGGCGCCGGCCGCATCGTACTCGGGCCAGCGGTTGTCGGGGTTGACCTGGTAGACGTCGATCCGGCCCGGATAGCGGCGGACCTGGCTGGAGAGGGTGACGGCCCGGCCGCCGTACCACTCGCGGATTTCGAGGCAGAAGAGGTCGTCGCCCCACCAGGCGGCCTTGGCCGCGTGGCTGTGGACGCCTCGTCCGGCGATGGAGATTACTCCGCGACGGCGAAACAGGAGCAGATCGCCGTCGGAGATTCGCGATCGGGCGTCGGCGTAGGGAACGAGTTGTTGTTCGTTGGGAGTGGGCATGGCTTCTACCTTTCGTCTTCAGTGGGAGGCGGATCGGTTGTGCGGCGGAGGGTTGCTTTTTTGACGCCGTCCCGGAGCGCATCGCGGCGCCAGCGGCGAACTTCGGCGTAGCGGGCTTGATGCTCGGGTTTCAGGTTGAGTCCGAATGGGATATCCAGGACGGGCTCGGGGGGCGGGAGTATTCCGGAGGCAATCAGCCGGCGGATATGGCAGAGCGTGCACGGCATTTGCACGATGGCGCCGCAGGTTGGGCAGCGCTCGGGTTCGGCGGACGGTTTGGGTTTGGGGAGGTGCCGGAGGTAGTCTTCCGGATGGCGGTTGCCTTTGGCGACGGAGACGACGGTGCCGATGCTGACGCCGACGGATCTGGCGATCTTGTGGAGGCCCAGTTTGCGCTCCTGGAGGAGTTGTTCGATTTGAGAGATGACGTCGGGAGAGAGCATTGGGAGTTGTCAGGGTTCGGGGTTCAGGGTTCAGGGTTCAGGGTTCGGAGCGCGCACGAAAAAAGGGCCCGACGCCGGAAGACGGTTTCCGGCGGCGGGCCCTTTCGATACGCGACCGGTCGGCGGTGAGCGGACAGGTCGGGCTCGTCTGATACCCAGTGTTCGTGGGTCAGTCTACACGAAAACGGTACGTTTGTCCAGTACTTTTTTGAACACCCCTGATTGGGGGTTGTTGAAGTCGCCCAATCCATCGGGAGAGCCAAGGATGGCCAAACATAGCTGACGGACAAATCGCTCTGCCTCAGGGCCCAAACACTCGCAAATACCGCACGCTCGTGGAGGACCCTGCTGGCCCTCGCTGTTCAATCGCCTGAAGTGCAGCTTCCCAGTAACCGGGCGAGAAATCAGAACCGTATTGTTGCCTTGGCCTTCGTGCGAAGCGACCGTGCTTGACCCTGCCCGGCGCGCCCTGTATAGAGGAGGGGGAGGCAAACGACCCTCCAGAACAAGACCTTGAGACTTCGTGATCCGCACCATGAGATTTCACGGGAAACGCTTCTTCGTTTCGGCCGTCATCGCAGCGGCATTTGCCGCGGCGGCCTTCCGCGCGACGGCCGGCTGCCTGGCGGCCGATCGGCCGAATTTCGTCTTCCTCATTTCGGAAGACAACTCCAAGCACTTCATGAAGCTGTTCGACGAGACCGGCCCCGCGACGCCGAATATCGAAAAGCTCGCCCAGCACGGGCTGATCTTCGACCGGGCCTTTTCCAACGCGCCCGTCTGCTCGGTCGCCCGCAGCACGCTGGTGACCAGCTGCTATGCACCCCGCATCGGCACCCAGTTTCACCGCAAGGAGAAGATCGTCCCCCTGCCCGATGGTCAGAGGATGTTTCCCGCTTACCTTCGCCACGCCGGCTACTACACGACGAACAACCAGAAGGAAGACTACAACGCGATCAAGACCAAGGACGTGTGGGACGAATCGTCGGGCAAGGCTCACTGGCGCAAACGCAAGGCTGGGCAACCCTTCTTTCACCAGCAGAGCAGCTATAACGTGTGCCACGAGAGCTCGCTCCATTTTCCGGCCGAGACGATGAAGACCCCCACGGAGACCGATCCGGCCTCGGTATCGCTGGCTCCCATCCATCCCGATACGCCCACGTTCCGCTACACCTACGCGCGATACCACGACCGGATCCGGGAGATGGACCGCCAGATCGGCGAGATGATCGACCAACTTGCTGAGGAAGGTTTGCTGGAAGACACGTTTGTGTTCTATTTCGGCGACCACGGCGGGGTGTTGCCGGGCAGCAAGGGTTACATTTGGGAACGGGGGCTGCACGTGCCGATGGTGGTTCGCGTTCCCGAGAACTGGAAGCACCTGGTCGAGGCGGAGTTCGGAACCCGCGTGAAGGGGTTCGTCAACTTTGTTGATATGGGCCCGACGCTGCTGAACCTGGCCGGGGTTGACGTTCCCCAAGGATTCGACGGCCGGCCCTTTCTCGGCAAGGGCGTGACCCTCGACGAAGTCAACTCGCGCGACGAGACCTTTGCTTACGCCGACCGGTTCGACGAGAAATACGACCTGGTCCGCGCTTTGCGCAAAGGCAATCTCAAGTACATGCGGAGCTACCAGCCTTTCAACTTCGACGGACTGCAGAACGATTACCGCTACAAAATGCTGGCTTATGAAGAGTGGCGCGATCTCTACAAGGCGGGCAAGTTGAACGAGCTCCAGGGCCGGTTTTTCGAGTCGCGTCCCGCCGAGGCCCTCTACGACCTGGAGAGCGACCCGGAAGAGACCCGGAACCTGGCCGGCGATCCGAAATATGCCGAGGCGCTGGCCGAGATGCGTGGGCGGCTTGCCGGCCGCGTCAAAGGGCTGCCGGACCTGAGCTTCTTTCCGGAGAGTTGCCTCGTGGACGTGGCGTTCGACAATCCTGTCGCTTTGGGTCAGGCCCACAAGCAGCAGATCGCGGAACTCGTCGATGTGGCCGACCTGAGTCTGATCCCTTTTTCCGACGCCGAGTCGGGCATCAAGCAGGCTCTCGATTCGCAGGATCCCTGGCACCGCTATTGGGCACTGATTGTCTGCAGCAGTCACGGCAAGGCCGCCGAGCCGTTTGTCGGCGTTGCCAAGCGGCTGGCCGGCAACGATCCGGAGCTTCTGGTTCGCGTGCGTGCGGCCGAATTCCTGGGACTTATCGGCGCCGCCGATCCGCGCCCGGCGATCGCCGACGCCTTGCTCAAGTCGGAATCGCCCGTCGAGGCCAACCTGATTCTCAACACGGCCGTGCTGCTCCAGGATGGCAAGCCGGGCTACCGCTTCGATCTGCCCCGCGGCAAGATCGTGGGGGATCGGCCGGGGGCACAAGTACGGTACGTTGCGGCGAGGTTGGACTATCTGGCAAAGTAGACTGAGATACCGGGAAACGTGATCACCGCTGTCGAAAAGACCCTCACTTACCTGGCCATGCCGTGCGGCCTGATGTGGCTGGGGCTTATCGCTCTGACGCTATTGGCCTGGCGGCGAAGGCAGCGGGCGCTGCTCGTGTCGCTGTCGGTGCTGCTGGCGATCTATACCCTGGCGGGCAACAACGAACTCAGTAAGCTGCTGATGCGGTGGCTCGAACGCGACTACGCCCGGATCAGACCGCTCGAACAGGGCCCCTACGACGCCGTCTTCGTTCTGGGAGGGGGAGTGGGGATTGCGATCAACGGCGACGCCCAATTGGAGTCAGCGGGTGACCGCGCTGCTCTCGGGGCTCGCCTCTATCACACCGGCCGCACACAACGGCTGGCGGCATCGGGGATGACGGTAGCCGGGCCGCGAAATGAATCACGGGATTCGGCGGAGGCAACGACCACGATCTGGCGTGAGTGGGCCGTTCCTGAAGAGCACATGCTCCAGCTTCGTGGAACGAACACTCGTGAGGAAATGGCCGCAATTCGCTGGTTGTTGGACGAGCATCCTGAATGGAAACGCCTCGGCCTAGTGACCTCCGCCTGGCATCTGCCCCGGGCCATGCGGTTAGCCAAGAAACAAGGCTTGGCCCTGGAACCGCTGCCAGCCAACTTCCGAGGCACAGCCGTCGACTGGAGCCCCTGGTTGTTGATTATTCCCAATGCCGATGGGTTCCTCAACGGCCAACTCGCCTGCAAGGAGTTCCTGGCGCGTATGGTGGGACAGTAGCCGGTCGGAGTTCTTCTTTCGTGGATCGAGGATTTTTCCCATGATAGGTGGAGACTTGCGATGAGAATTGCGACTTTGTGTCTGGGAGTGTGCTGTTTGGCAATGGTTGCGGCAAGCGCTGCGGAACCGCCTTCGGCTCAACTGGTCGAGGTCACGCGTATTTGGGACAAGGCGCCCCACAATGCGTTCACGGACCTGGTCCGGTTTCAGGACCGATGGTACTGCGTGTTCCGGGAAGGACAGGGGCATGTTTCGCCGGACGGCGCCCTGCGGGTGATCACGTCGGCGGACGGCAAGTCGTGGGAGTCGGGCGCGTTGATCACGTCGGAGGATTCCGATCTGCGCGACGCCAAGATCGCCGTCACCCCGGACGGCCAGCTCATGCTGTCGGGCGCCGAGGCGATGAATCAACCGGCCGACTACAAACACCAGTCGCTCACCTGGCTGTCGCCGGACGGCAGGGACTGGGGCCAGGGCAACGAAGTGGCCGACCGCGACTTCTGGTTGTGGCGCACCACTTGGCACAAGGGCACCGCCTACGGGTTCGGCTACGGCTGCGGCAAGGAGGAAGGTTCGATACGACTCTACGCGAGCACCGACGGAAAGAAGTTCGACACCCTGGTCGAGAATGCCTGCGACGACGGATATGTCAACGAAACGTCGATGGTGTTTCTGGAAGACGACACCTGCTACTGCCTGCTGCGGCGGGACGGAACGCCCGGCAGCGGGTTGCTCGGAAATGCAAAACCGCCTTACACCAGATGGCAGTGGGAAGATCTGGGGATGAAGATCGGCGGGCCGCACATGATCCGCCTCCCCGATGGCCGGTTCGTTGCGGCCGTGCGATTGTATGACAACAAGGTCCGCACCTCGCTCTGCTGGCTCGACGTTGAGAAGGCAACCCTGACCGAATTCCTCCCCCTCCCTTCGGGCGGCGATACGAGCTACGCGGGGCTTGTCTGGCACGACAATCTTCTCTGGGTAAGCTACTACTCCAGTCACGAAGGCAAGACCAGCATTTATCTGGCGAGAGTGAAGCTCGATAACCTTTGACGTTTCAAAGGGCAGTCCGGGACCTCGAAGTAGGGTCAACTTGACAACCTCACGGAGCCGAAAACGTATCGACAGGGGGCTTTCCGGCATAGCGGAATCCCCTCGGAAAGGTCATTGGTGCGGTTCGCGACCCCCTTTTGACAAAACCGGGAAGAGGTCCTAGAATCGATAGATCGTAGTCGAGAGACCCCCTCTCAGGAGGTCCTGGGGCGGTAGCTCAGTTGGGAGAGCGCAGCGTTCGCAATGCTGAGGTCGGGAGTTCGACCCTCCTCCGCTCCACTTGGTTAGTTTGCACTGATCCACGAGCCTCGTCTTTCTTGGGAAAGACGGGGCTTCGTGGTTTCTTGGGGGAGGGATGCAACTGTGGGTCTGCGGTGGACTTGCTGCGGTTCCTTCCGTTTCTTCCCCCTTCTTTGCCCTTTTGTCGACGCCTGGAGTACATTTCAGGGCTGGTCCGCGTCCAACCGTTCTGTCGAAATCCGACGTCGGCTCTCACACGTCGAGCGGCAGGCCGCAGGCCTCCAGATGGCACTTGTGCACGGCATAATCGTGCTCGTAGGTGTACGGATTGACCATGTCGCCATTGAGAACGGCGGAAAACTCCCGCCATTGGTCTTCGTAGCGGTCTTTCAGGGGCGGCATATCGACATTCTGGATACCTTTCTTGAAGCCGCCGCGATCTTCCTCCAGGGCAAGGGTAAGGACTCCGCCGGACATGTTGCCCTTGGCCTCGATCGGCTGAATGATGATGCTCCCCTTGTCGCCCATCACCTTGAGGCGTCGGCGCTCAAAGCCCCTTGCCTCGGTGATGGATGTCCGGATCGTGGCCAGCCGATCGCGGGAGAATTCGAAAACGGCCAGGCAGTTGTCGAGCACGCCGTCAGCTCGGGTCTGGCGGAGATAGGGCGTGATTTTTTCAGGTTCGCCCATGAGCGAGACGACGAGATCGATCAGATGGCAGGCCAGAATGTATGCGATCCCGCCCTTGTAGTCCTTGATGAGGTTCCGGTAGCCCTCGCCGTCGTAGCGTCCCATGGCTGTGTCGAGATCGAACACATTCCCTATTAGTCCGTCTTTTACCGCCTTGATGCAGAACTGCACGGCCGGGTTATTCCGGTACATGTACCCAACCTGGACCGTCAGGTTCCGGTCTTTCGCCTCGTCCAGCAACTGTTTGAACTCGGGCAGCGATTCGCCGCACGGCTTGTCGAGATGGATGTGCTTCCCAGCCCGAATGCATTGCAGGGCGGGAGGGATGCAAACTCGCTCTTCGGTTTCAACCGCCACGGCCTGAAGCCCGGGAACGGCCAGCAGTTCCTCCGTGGACATCACTTTCAAACCCTTGAAAGCACTGCTGTTCAGGGCTTTCTCTCGCAGTTCCGGGTCGTCCTCCACGAAGCCGACAACCTCGAAAAGCTCGGGCAGCGTGCGCAGAGTCTTTATCTTATAGGCGTGCTGGTTGCCGGTGCCGATCTGTCCAATTTTGATAGGCTGCTTTTTCGCGGGAGTTTCTTCCAGGGCGGCGGACACGCGACCGGGCAGGAACGCCCCCGTCGCGGCCAGGCCGGAAGCACTGAGAAATGCACGTCGTGAAAAAGGTGTTTTGTCGTTCATGTTCGGTATCCTTGTTGGTCAAACAGTCGAGCGAGTGAGTTCTCAATCATCGGCCCACGCGTTTCGGCGACACGACAGGGTTCACCCGAATCGCGACATCCACGCGTAGAGGGCCACGATAAGGATCAGGACGGTTATTGCGCTGGGCCAGAGTCCGCGCCACGGAGTGATATCGACCTCGTCGGTATAAACCTGTTCGTAAGGCTTCGGGCGCGGCCAAATCGTTCCGACAATCAACATCACACTGGTGAGAAGGCCGATGTTGATCCCGGCGAGGTGCAGCCAGTGAATCTGGTGCCCGAACAGCGTGTTGTTTTGCCAGAGTCCGAAGACGCCGTAGAATACAGGCCCGATGACCAAGGCGAACTTGGCGGCGATCGGAGGCATTCGAGGAAAGAAGATCCCGACGAGAGTGATGGTGAGCAGAGGAACATTGTAGAGGGCGGACAGTCTCTTCATCAGATCGAAAAGGCCGCCTTCGAAGTCCGCAATCAGGGGAGCCATGGCGATCGCGCCGACCGCAACCACCGTGCCGAAGATCTTGCCGACTCTGACCATGCCGGCTTCGCTGGCGTCCTTCCGGAAGACACCTTTGTAAAGATCGACGCTGAAAAGAGTGGCCGCGCTGTTGAGTCCCGAGTTGAACGAGCTCAGGATGGCCCCGAAGATCACCGCCGCGAAGAAGCCGAGCATCCAGGTCGGCAGGACTGCCTGAACGAGTGCGCCGTAAGCATTGTCGGCGTCGTCGAGTGAGCCGTCGAAAAGGTGAAAGGCAATGATCCCCGGCAGCACCAAGTAGAAGGGTCCCAACAGTTTCACCGCGGCGGCAAACAGCAGCCCCTTCTGGCCTTGGGCGAGACTCCTGGCCCCGAAGGTTCGTTGGACGATCGCCTGGTTGGTGCACCAGTAGTAAACGTGCAACAGGATCATTCCCGAAAACAGGGTGCTGAAAGGGATGTTGTCGCCTGCCTTGCCGATGGGATTGAGCAGATGCGGATTTGCCTGGGCGAGTCGGGAAAACCCCGCGGCGATGCTGCCGTGGCCGAGGGCGTGAACCCCAAGAAGGGGAATTGCCAGTCCGCCGATAAGGAGGCCGACGCCGTTGAGGGTATCGGAAACGGCGACGGCTTTCAGGCCGCCGAAGATCGCGTAAATGGAACCGACCACTCCGAGCGCGATGGTGGTGAGCCACAGTGCCGCGGTTTCGCTGGTGCCGAAGGCTTCGGAGATACGGAAGACCTTCTCCATGAAAAGCGCGCCCGAGTAAAGCACGAAAGGAAGCAGGTTGGTGAGCAGCGAGAGCAACAGCAAAACCGAAATGATGGTCCCGACGGTGGAGTCGTAACGGTTCTTCAGGTACTGTGAGACGGTGGTGACGCCGCCTTTCAGGTAACGAGGCAGAAACACGGCGGCCATGACGATCATGGCAACCGCGGCGAAGATTTCCCAGGCCGCCACCTGCATTCCGTGCGAATACCCCCCGCCGTTCAGGCCGACAAGTTGTTCGGTGGATAGGTTGGTCAGCAGGAGCGAGCCGGCAATGACGATCCATGTCAGACTGCGTCCGGCCAGGAAATAGCCGGTTGAGCTGACGTGGTCGTCGCGCCGCGTAAGGAGCCACGACAGGAAACCCACCAGGCCGGTGAAAAGAAGAAATGTGACGGCGGCAAACATGATGGCAAGACCGTGTTGACTGATGATAGGATGTTGAGCCGTTCGCGACGTCGGTTGCGAAACAGAAACAGGCGACCCGAGAGCGGATCTTCGCCGACTGCTTGTGCTCTGTCAAGCTTCGATTTCGGAGTTGGCTGCCCTGTTGGAGTACAGCCTTTGCCCTCAGGCCGCGATTCGCACGCTAAAGCGTGTACTCCAACGTATCCGATACCTCACTTCTGAAGTTTGACGAAGCGCTAGTGAGCTCGGGTCAGCAACACCCAGAGGGTCTGGTGTTCGGGCCGAAGCCGGAGGACGCCGTTCTCCATGGCCAGTTCTTCAGCCTTGCGGCCGTCGGGTGTCACCCGCCACACTCGGACCGGGCTGCCCGGAACGACCACGTCCAAGGGGACGGCCTCACTGAGTGTCGGACGCTGCCCCCAATCGTCGGAAGTGAACCCTGTTCGATCTTCGTTCCAGGGCAGCCCCACATTCTCCGTGCGAGCGGAGGCTGCCAGCAGGACACGCTGACTCGTCGCCAGCGGTTTCTCGTCCAGTGCGACCAGAGAAATGCAGGCGTAAGCTGGAACGTCGCGAGGCCAGGGGCGATCGAGGACAGACACGCGGACATCACCCACGTCGAAGGAACGTCCGCCAAGATGACCGATCAGGAAACGGACGGCGGGAGCATCCAACGAGAACCAGGCCCCCTTGGGATCGCTCGGGTTCCAGCGGATCTGCCCAGTGTCGCTAACGCGAAGCCCGTCAGACACGCTTGCATCTCCCTGGAGTGTCGGCTTACCTCCCGCCTCGGATAACGCGACCGTGGCCTTTCTCATCCACACTGCGGCAGGATCGCCGCCGAGCTTCTGCCACAGATCGCCCACGGTCCCGGTTTGCAGCGTCAACTCCGGCACTTGATCAACGGGAATGCGGCACTGTGCCCCTTTCGCCGACATCGCGATGAGGCCCGAACGGAAAGCCAGTGAAGCCGCCGGTGCGTGGACCAATACGTTGGCTCGACCGATGAGATGGAAGTACTTCCGAATGAACGTGTCTTCGTAGCCCTTTCCGAAGTCGCGGTAGGTGTAGCTGTAAAAAGCATCCCAGTCCTGGAGGCCGGCAACGGCGGCGAAGAGCGGAAACAGTTCTGCTCCGTGGTCGTTCGGCGCCGGCGTGTTGTATTCGGAAATGCTGAAAGGGCGCCCGGCAATCCGGTAGACGCCCATTCGAGAGAGCGTTCCCCCGTCCTTGGCCGCCACCTGGCTTGTATTGGGAATACGAAACGAGGTTACCCAGCCGCGCTCATTGCGAGTGTAGGACGGGTGTTCCCAGTAGCCGTGGATATCGACGTAGTCACACAGCGTTGCCTCACGCAGCACGCCCGCCACACCGCCGTAGGAGACCTGCGTGTCGGCCACCGGCATCTTGCAGCCGATTTTCTCTTTGAGCAACCGCACGATGCGCCCAGTCGTCGCCATTTCCGTATCGATCAGGAAACGTGTCCAGTCGAGTTTGACGGCGGCAACGGCCGTCGGCCCGGGCAGACCGACGCCGTTTTCCAGACTGTCGCCGGCCGGCAATCCTTCGCCGCCACCGGGCCGCAGACTCACGTCTTCAAATTCCACTTGCCCTGTTTCATTTCGCAGCGAGATGTTCAACCGCAACGGCCCCGGGGCTGTCGCCGCCTTAATGGGTCCCGATAGCGTGAAGGTTTTCCATTCAGGTGCCAACGCGATGGTGTCGCTGAGCCCGACGTTGTCCCAAGGCGCGGCGTTGAGCATCACGTTGATTCCGATACGTTTGGAATCACGGCTCCTCGCCCGAAACGCCAGCGTGTATCGTCCCGGCGGCAATTCGAGGCCTTTGTACTGGAGTTGCAGATTCCAACTCGCGTTGCCGGGAGCCGTTGCGGTCCAGGTCAGACGGGTTTCCTCTTGCTGTAGCGTTGAGACGGCTCCCCCGGAGTTCTGCACGGTCCACGCGTCACGACTGGTCAATTGCTCGTCACCTAACGGGACGACATCGGCGCTCCATGCCTGACCCAACGCCCCAGTTGTGCCGTAGCGCTCGCGCAACCACGTTGTCCACTTTCGCGTGAGTGCTTCAAGGAACGGCTCAGGCAGACGTCTGAGATCCGCAAGATCGTCGCGGATCATCGTGTTCTCATTGTTGATCTCGACGCAGGCAATGGCCGGTTCATCGGCGTAGCGCCGGCCGGTGTGGGGATTGACGTGATTCAGTAGATCGCGGCAGAACTGTTCCATCTGGCGGACAAACGGCTCGTGCCAACGGTCGAGATTCTTGCTGTATCGAAACGCCCGGCTGCCTGCGACCTCAGGTTGCCCAGGGTACTCGCGTCCCACGTGCAGATTCAGGTTCAGATAGATGCCATTGGCTGCGCACTCGGAGATCAGTCGGTCCAGCCTGGCGAGACTCCGGTCTGAGAGCTTGCCGGCGGCGGGATCGTCCCACAGACTGTCACGACTCGTTCCTCCCCATGAGAAATCCATGAAGTGCAGTCGCAGGCAATTGAATCCATACTGACGGAGCCTCTCTGCAAGTCGCGGGGCGACGTCCTCGTCCGGAAAACAGCTATCGCCTGTGATATTTGTCCCGAACAGCCGCAATCGACGGCCGGACGCATCCACAAAGTGCCCGTCTCGGGCGGCCACAAAGCCGGGACCGGAAATCGGCGCCCCATTCAAATAGGACAGGTCCACAACGCCGCCATCCGGCACGACCAGTGCCGGCACGTCGAATTCGAACCAGCCGGGGGTCTTGGGGGGGACCTGTCCATGAGTGAATTGGGCCGTCGTCAGGATGATCGCGATCGCCAAACACATGCTTCTCATCGCCGGAGACCTCTCTGCGAAAGCCAATCGTGGCATTTCCCTGTCGCACCACGCACCGTCAGCCCCATCTATGCTGGTGTTATCCTTCGGCCGTGTCAAGAAACCCTTACGAGGATGCAGTTTCCGGAGACTTCCCGATAGTTCAAGCGACGCCTGCGAATTCATTCAGTCTCCGGAGAGGGGCGAGAACCCACCCAGTCCATTTTGAGGGCGCAAACCGTCAGGGGCGCCATCTTCCACAGAATGGGGGCCCTGTACCTTGCATCCACTTGACAGGAGGAGTACAGTGGGACGCAGCAATTGGGCACCGCCGATCGCGGATAGATATTGGGCACCGCCGATCGCGGACAGGGCAATGAAAATGAAGCTGTCAAGCAACTCCGGGGGGTGTTATGCATGGCAGAGGTCGAACTGTCGTTAGTCATCCCCGTCTACAACGGTAGCGAAACTGTTGCAGCCGTGGTTGAGGACGTTCGCGCAACGTTTTCCTCGTTGCGCTATGAGATTGTGCTGGTCAACGACGGCTCGCTGGACGCCAGCGAGGAAGTTTGCAGCCGTCTGGCCGCTTGCTATCCCGACACAGTGACGTTCGTTCAGCTTTCGCGGAACTTCGGCGAGCATGCGGCCGTATTGGCCGGCCTCCGCCGGACGCGGGGCCGGTTCGTGGTGACGCTGGATGACGACGGGCAGAATCCACCCGATCAGATCCCGCTCCTGCTCGATCACGCCCGGATGCACGATCTGGACGTAGTGTACGGGCGCTACCGCGAGAAACAGCACAGCCGTCTCCGTAATTGGGGAAGTTGGTTCACCAACGCGGTGGCGACGGTGGTCTTGAAGAAGCCGCCCGACCTGTACTTGTCGAGCTTCAAGGTCATGAACCGCTTTGTCGTGGACGCGGTGGGACGCTATACCGGCCCCTACCCTTACATCGACGGCCTGATCCTCCAGGTGACGCAGCGCATCGGCCAGGTCGAAGTGGAACATCGCGACCGACAGGCCGGCTGCAGCGGCTACAATCTCCGCCGTCTCGTGCGGCTGTGGTCGAACATGTTCCTCGGCTTCTCGATCGCACCTCTGCGATTGGCGACCCTCGGCGGTATGACGGTTTCGTTGTTGACTCTTGTACTTCTTGTTGCCATCGTCGTCGACAAACTGTTCTTTTCTCCGGACGTCACGGTCGGCATTCCGACCGTGCTTGTCTGCCTGACCTTCTTCGCCGGCGTACAGCTCTGGGTGCTTGGGATGGTCGGTGAGTACGTGGGGCGAGTGTTCCTTCAACTTCACGGCAAACCGCAGGCGTTAGTCCGTTATGAGCGCACCAACCACGGCAAACCTGCGTGACTTCTACGCGGGCAAGCGGATTCTTATCACGGGAGGCGTTGGATTCATCGGCAGCAATCTGGCAATCCGGTTGGTCGCACTCGGGGCAGAGGTAATGGTTGTCGATTCCATGATCCCGGCCTACGGCGCCAACCTCGCCAATCTGGAACCGGTGAGCGATCGAATCCGCGTCAACTTCTCCGACATTCGCGACCAACACACCATGTCCTACCTCGTCCGGGACCAGGACGTCGTCTTCAGTCTTGCCGGGCAGCTCAGCCACTTGGATAGCATGGTCGATCCGGCCACGGATCTCGACATCAACTGTCGCAGCCAGCTCTCGCTCCTGGAGAAGTGCCGAATGGGGCGGCCGGGAGTCAAAATCGTGTTCACCAGCACGAGGCAACTCTACGGACGCCCGCATTACCTCCCCGTCGACGAGAACCACCCCCTCCACCCCATCGACATCAACGGTATCAACAACCTTGCTGCAGAACGTTACTACACCTTGTATCACGAGGTCTACGGCCTGAGGACGGTGAGCCTACGGCTGACGAACACCTACGGGCCGAGGATGGATCTGCAAAGCAACTCCAAGGGGTTTCTCGGCATCTTTGTCCGCAAGGCCCTGTTGGGAGAGAAGATCCGGATCTACGGCGACGGGCAACAGCGTCGAGATTTCAACCACGTGGATGACGTCGTCGACGCCCTGCTCCTGGCCGGTGTGAGTGACGATATCAACGGCAAGTCCTTCAATCTGGGCTATCCGCGATCCTATTCGCTCCAGGAACTTGCCGAATTGCTTCGCAGCCTGGCCTGCTTCGAGGTGGAGAATATTCCTTTTCCCCCCGAACGCAAGGCAATCGACATTGGAGACTATTACGCCGACTTCTCGGCCTATCGCAACGCCACCGGTTGGACGCCGCAGATCGACCTGCCGGAGGGCCTCGCGAAAACCGTGGAGTATTTCCGGCAACATTGGGACAAGTACCTGCCGGCACCCGCATGATTCCTGTTTTTGACTACCTGCGCGGCTACCAGCAGATCCAAGGCGAGGTGGAAGCCGCCCTCAGGCGAGTGATTGCTTCCGGGCAGTTGATTCTCGGTCCGGAGGGAGAAGCGTTCGAACGCGAATTTGCCGCTTACGCCGGCGCTCGGCAGGCCGTCGCCGTCGCGTCCGGCACCGATGCAATCGTCATCGCCCTCCGTGCCTTGGGGATCGGCCGGGGGGACGAAGTGATCACGGTCTCGCACACCGCGGCGGCCACCGTCGGCGCCGTGCGGGAAGTAGGGGCTGTTCCCCGTCTGGTCGACGTCGACCGAGATTCGCTGCTCATCGATCCCGATCAGATCGAGGCCCATATTGGGCCCCGCACCCGCGCCATTCTTCCGGTGCACCTCTACGGCCGGCCGGCGGCGATCGACGCAATTGGCGCGATCGCCGCGCGGCACGGGTTGGCAGTTGTGGAAGATTGTGCCCAGGCCCACGGGGCGAGGGTCGCCGGCCGGCACGTGGGCACGTTCGGCGCGATCGGCTGTTTTTCGTTCTACCCCACCAAGAACCTCGGCGCCCTGGGCGACGGCGGATTGTGCGTGACCGACGACTCGCAACTCGCCGAGCGGATGCGGCAACTTCGCTTCCACGGGTTCGACGCCCGCCGCGTGTCGCAACTCGAAGGGCGGAACAGCCGGCTGGACGAGATTCAGGCCGCGATACTGCGGGTCAAGCTGCGTCATCTGGAAACCGGCCTCTCTGCGCGGCGGCGGATCGCAGGGGAGTACCTGCAAGGGCTCTCCGATGCTCGCCTTTCGTTGCCGGAGTGCGAGCCGGACACGAATCATGCATGGCATCTGTTTGTCGTCCGCACCCGCCAGCGGGCGCGGTTGATCGAGCATCTCACCCGCTCGCAAATTGGATACGGCATCCACTATCCCGTCCCCATTCACCTCATGCCGGCCTACTCGCATCTCGGCTATGCGCGGGGGTCCCTGCCCGTCACGGAGTATGCGGCCGAAGAAATCCTCTCCCTGCCGATGTTTCCCGAACTGGCAGCCGACGAAGTCCGAGCCGTCTGCCGGGCCGTACTCGATGCATTGCGAGATGAATGATGGGCGTCATGCACGACGGCGAGTACCGGATCATGGCGGAAGTGGAGGCCGAACATTGGTGGTATCGCGGCCTGCGCGATCTGATCGCCCGGCTGCTTGCAGTCCACGGGTACACGGCCCGCTCCGAACTGCGCGTGCTCGACGCCGGTTGCGGCACCGGCGAGAACCTCCGCATGCTCGGCGGGCTGCTGCAAACCGCCTACCTGGGCGGTTTCGATCCGTCGCCCACGGCCCTGGATTATGCCCGCGGAAAGGCCCCCGGTGCCGACGTCTATCCGAGCGACGTCTGCGATCCGGTCTTTCATGCCGATCGCTACGATCTGGTGATCAGTTGCGACGTGCTGTACCTGACCGGCTTCGACGCCGCTCGCGAAGGGATGCGGCAAATCGTCGAGCGGATGGAACCGGGGGGCCTTGTGATGATCAACCTGCCGGCCTACCAGTGGCTCTTCAGCCGCCACGACGTGGCCGTCGGCACGCGGCAGCGGTTCACTGCGCGCCAGGTGGGGCGGTTCTTGGAATCGGTGGGGCTGAAGGTCGATCTCTTGACCTACCGGCTATGCGCCCTGTTTCCTGCCGTCGTGCTTGCGAGACTGCCGTCGATGCTGATTGCCCCGCGGGCCGGAGAGGTGCGTTCCGACCTGGCCTCGACGAATCCGTGGACGGGCCGATGCCTGACTCGAATCCTGTCCTGGGAGAACCGTCTCATTCTCCGCGGCGTCAGATTCCCATGGGGATCGTCCGTGTTCGCCGTCGCCCGGCGTATTGGGCCTTCCGACTGACTATCGTCCGACGTCGATCCGCATTCCGCAGGCGGGGTCTACCGATCCGGATGCGCAGACGGCTGTTCCGGTGCCCGATAGACGTAGATATCGTGCTCGGTGTGCACCAGGTCGAAGCCGGCCCGTTCTGCTTCTGCGGCGACAAACTGCATGTCCTCCTCGGACTGAGAGAACTGTTCCCGCAGGTCGAGCACGACCCAGTCAAAGAGTTCCACCGCCGAACGGCCCGGTCCGGCCTGGTCGGCGAAGGCGGACCAGCGCTGGCGAGCCGTGTGAACCGGCTCGAGTCGCTCGACCATGAGCAGGTGAGCCGCTATCCGACCCGTGGCCAACACATGTGAGTCCTCGTCTCCGACACGGGCCACGATGCGGTCAAGGGAGGCGTTGCCCGCGGAGCCGACCCGACGGTTCTCGAATATCGTTTTGGTGTTGGTTTGGCCGGGATAGCTTGCGATGACCAATCCATTCAACGTCGGACTGCTCCACGGCATCGCGCCGAGCGTCAGCGAGGCAGTGAGACTCGCTGCCAGGGCACCGATGCCGCCAATCCACAGCCCCTGACCAGGCAGCGGCGCTCGCGCGGCTGGCGGATTGCCATCTTGCGGCCGGGGCCGGCAGCGGTCGCCGCCGATCGTCGCCCCGGAGATGGCGGCCGCAAACAGCACCGGCAGGGCCAGCGTTTGATACTGAAATGCAATGCTCGTGGCCGGCACAAAGTCCCATGCAACGAGCACTCCCAACGGCATGGCCGCTCCCAGAAGCGTCTTCCAGCCTCGCAAAAGATTGGAGATACCCAACGGCACGCTGAGCGCGAGCAGGAAGTTGACGCAGCGGTATCGGAATACGCTACCCCAGAATTGCTCGGGCCGCAGTATCGGCGAAAGCACAACTTCCGCCGGCGTGTCGCCCAGATTGGCGAATCGGGCGGCCTCTTCATGTGAGAAGGGCGCCAGTTGGCAAATCGTGAAGAAATAGAGCATCGGCACGCCGGCCGTCAGCAACCACGCCCATGGCGGCAACGTGCCGGCAAGCGGAGCCTGGGCTCTCAAGCGTGAGACTGTTGTGCCGCGAATCCGCCGGTCCGACCAGGCGACGACCGTCATCACCAAGGCGAACCAGGCCAGGTTCACGGCGACGTAGTCCTGCCAGGTGCATGCAAAAACCGCCAGAAAGGCGGCGGTTATCTTCCGCCCTGCAACCAACGCAGAGATTGCCGCAAACAAGAGCACCATCGCGACACTGACCGGATGCCAGCCGTAGGAGTAGTTCAGGTTGAGTTGACTCACGGAGGGGAATACCAGGTAGGCCGCGGCCCAGACGCAGCCGGCGGCTGTGCCTCCGCCCAATCGCCGCACGATGAGATGAATGAAGACCGCCGGCAACGCCAGGCAAACGGCTTGCAGAACGATGAACAGCCGCACGTCGTGGGTCATGCCCCAGATCGGCGTCAACAAGGCAACCGCCGGGCAGAAATGATCCCAGAAGGCCGGCAAGCCCGGAGTCTCCATCATAAATCCGCGTCCGGCCCAGGTGTTCGCCACACGCCAACCATATTGAGCGAAGTCGCAGTACCCAAGGAGATAATCACGAAAGGCGGTGAGGCCCTGAAACATCCACCACGCACAAGCTGCGATCGCCGTCACGACGACCACTGTGAGCGCAAGCTTGCTCGATTTTCCCGGGGAATCGCCGGAAGGGAGCGTGTAGCCGGCCGCGATGGCCCGTGCCGCCGCCCCCGTCACACCGGCCAGGAGCAGCGGTTCGAAGAACGTATGCGGAATGGGCATTCCGGCAAGCCGCAGAAAGCTGGCAAGCGGGATGATCCACGCCGCCAAGAGCCAGGCCGTTGGGGCCGACAAAGCCGCCGTATTGTTCGACCTGCCCGCTCGATAGGCAGCCCAGGCCAAGGTGGTTGCTCCAGCCACCAACAGAACCGCCCGGCTCAGTGGGAGCGCGACGACTCCCCAGACCGGAGGTATCGATGAAACCACGATATAGAGCAGGACCCAGTGCTCGCGAAGGACCAACAGCCCAGCCGCCCAGGCCCATCCGATCCCGGCAAGCACGGCCGCGGTACGACCGGCAAGCTCCGACGAGACTTGGCGTCGGTTGGGTGCGATCTGATCGCTACGCGGCAAGCGCCCCCCTGAAGTTCGTGTGCGGCGTCGCATGTGGCCCAGTATCGGCGAACAGGGATGACGGGTCAATATCCCTCGGATTTCCTGCCGGTTCGGCACAATCCCCGACGACCGCAACGCAACAATTGAGTTTGCTGCGAGATTCGTGGTACGATAGAGCCCGTCGTACCTTTCATTCAGCTTGTGCACGTCAACAAGACGTGCTCTATCAGCCTTCGGTGCCGTAAGGCACGCCGAGGAATGATGCACCGGCCTGCCTACCTTTGCGCCCTTCTCCGCCGCCCTGCCGTGTGGCTCGGCGCCGTCTGCGTCGCGCTGGCGGCCGGTGCGCTGGGGCTCGACGCGAGGATTGGGTCGCTGGTCCGCAATACGGGTTGGCTGGTGCTGGGAACACTGGCCGTCAGCCTGCCGGTGGGAATCTTGGCCGCGGTGGCGATTGCGCGGACCGCTGTGGCGGGCCGGCGATTGGCCGCGGCGGGGCTGGGGGCGATGCTGTTGGTGCCGGTATACCTGCAGGCGGCCGCCTGGCAGGCAGGCTTCGGACTGCAGGGATGGGTGACATTGAATTGGCATTGCGGTGCGTGGCTCGCGGGCATGCCGGCCGCCGTCTGGATCCATGGTCTGGCCGCAGTGCCGTGGGTGACGCTGATCGTCGCCGTGGGGCTGAAGCTTGTGGAGCCGGAGTTGGAGGAGCAGGCATTGCTCGATGCCTCGCCGGTGCGAGTGTTTTGGCACGTAACCCTGCCCGCCTGCTACGGGGCGATCGGTGTGGCGGCACTGTGGGTGGCGGTGACGACTTCGGCCGAGATGTCGGTGACCGATCTGTTCGCGGTGCGGACGTTTGCCGAAGAAATCTACACGCAGGCGGAGTCGGGGCCGCAGCCTGTGGATGGCGTGTTCATCGGTCCGCCCGGTTTCCTCGGTTGTCTGTTGACGACGACGGCCATGATCCTTGTTGGCATGCTGCTGCTGATGCCGTTGGCTTCGGCGCGGCGTCCGCCGAGCCGGCGGCGGATGGTCGTGTATCGCCTGGGTCGCTTGAGACCTGTTGCTGTTTTGGTACTGGCAGTCCTTCTGGTTACGGTGATTGGCGTGCCGCTGGTCAATCTGTCGGCGAAGGCGGGGATTGTAGTGACGCAAACGGAGACGGGGCGTGTGCGGCAGTGGTCGGCGGCCAAGTTTGCCGAGGTGGTCGCCATGGCGCCGAAGGAATATGGGGAGGAGTTCGGCTGGACGTTGCTGATCGGGTTGCTGGCCGCCACGGCAGCAACGGTCGTGGGTGCGGTATTGGCTTGGGCGGCACATCGCAGACGGACGGTTCGGGGTGTCGTGTGGTTTCTCACGGCGGCGGCGCTGGCGGTTCCCGGTCCGGTGATCGGGCTGGCGGTCATCTGGCTGGTCAACCGGCCGGGGATTCCGCTGTGCACGTTTCTCTACAACCAGTCGATCTTTGCCCCGTGGCTGGCGCAGACGATTCGGGCCTTGCCCCCGGCGGTACTGATCATGTGGTTTGCCTTTCGCAGCATCCCGCCGGCCGTGCTGGACGCGGCTCGGGTGGACGGGGCCGGGCCGTGGTCGCAGTTGGTCCGGATCGTCTTGCCCATGCGATGGTCGGCCCTGCTGCTGGCCTGGTTGACGTCGGCCGTGGTGGCCACGGGCGACCTGGGAGCGAGCGTGCTGACGGTTCCACCCGGGGTGACGACCCTGCCGATTCGGATCTTCACGTTGCTGCACTACGGGGTGGAAGACGTGGTGGCGGGGATTTGTCTGGCGTTGGCGGTCGGGTTTGCGGCGGTGACGTTGTTGGCGGGTTGGTGGGTGCGGCGGTGGTTGGTGTGACTGTGCGGGGGCTGGTGGGCGGGCTGGGGAGTAGAGATTGTTGACCGGACCGGCAAAAGCTGATACGATTGTATATATTCGTTCACCATAAGGAGTACATGGCAATGCCCTATTCCTTCCCAACAGAACTCCAACAGCTTGTTCAGCGTCAGCTGGCAACAGGGAACTATGCCAACGAGGACGAGGTGCTGTTGGACGCAATGATCGCCCTGAACGAGCGAGAAGAGCTTCTTCAACAATGGAAAGCCGAGATTCGAAGCCGGATCGATTCACTCGACCGTGGCGAAGGGATCGAGTTGCAGGGCGATGATGCTTTGCAGGCATTTGCGGACGAAATCAAGTCGGAGGGGCGGCGAGCCTATGAAGCGAACAGGAGCATACCTTGAGTCGCTTAACGCTTGCGCGCGGCGTGCGTGGGGATCTTCGCGGCATCTGGCGATACATCGGCATTGAGAACCAGAACCCTGACGCGGCGGACCGAGAGATCGACCGGATTACCGCTGCATTCGGAGTACTGGCTCGTGAACCGTTGCTCGGACAAGCCCGGGAAGATCTCGCTTCTGGAGTTCGCTCATTTGTCGTCGGTTCTTACATCGTACTCTACGCTCTTCAAGAACACGGAGTACGCGTTGTTCAGGTGGTGCACTCGGCACGGGATATCCAGGCGACTTTTCGACGACCGTGAAGGTCGGCTCTGGGGAGCCAACCTACAGGGGTCATGTATTCGGCGTTGACACAAACAACGCGTCAAACTCGGCCGCGTCGTAGAGGTAGGCGCTGCCGTTGGTGAGGCGGTCCCAGCCGGCGGGGTCGCCGCGGTAGGCGTGGTTCCAGCCGTAAACGTTGCCGCCGTGCTTGATGGATCGCTCGCGGAAGGTGTAGTCGATCTGCCAGGCGAACTCGGCCACGGGTTCGCCCAGGCCGGCACGGAATAACTTGGTTGCTTCAGCCCCCTCGAAGAGCAAGGTCTCGGCCGGGCAACCCAGAAACTCACTGGCATTGACCTTCCCCTGGATGGCGTGGATGACAGACCAGGGGGGATTGATCACCTGATGCCAGGTGAGCCGGTGCTCGGTGACAGGCACGATCTTGACCGGTTCCAAGTCGGCGGGCAGGGAGGCGGTCGGCTCGTCGTCCCACTGCCAGCCTTCGACGGTGATCGGCATCGTATCCGTATGGTGGACCATCCGGTAGCTCAGGTAGGTGCCGGCCTGGTTGGCCGGTCCGTCGTCGCGGTCCTGCTCGACGAGAGTCTGATAGTCGACGATTGCCTTGGCAAAGGAGCCGCTGTAGCTGTTGAGCCCGGTCGTCAGGTCGTCGAGGGTCTGGACGTCGGGGGCGTCGGGGTCGAAGGGCTCGAAGCGGAGGCGGACGGCGTAGACGGCGGGCTTGCCCGGATAGTGCACCGAGACGCCGCCGCCGTACTGGCTGGCGGTGCCCATGACTTCGGCGGCGAAGGCGTCGCGGTCTTCCCAGGCGATGAGGAAACTACGCGTTGCCAGGAAGCCGCCCGAGTTGTACTCCTCGGAAGGCGAACCAGCCAGTTCTTTGAAGAGGATCGACATGGCAGGAGTTGTCAGGGTTCGGGGTTCAGGGTTCAGGGTTCGGGGGGCGGGAACGACGAAGGGGGTAGGGTGCGTCTTGACGCACCAATTGGCTCATATCAACGATCGGTGCGTCGAGACGCACCCTACGCGCTTGAGGAAGACGACGATTGGGATGTTGACAGCGTTCCGAGAACGGCGATGTCGAACGTGACGGGGCCGGCGACGGCTTCGATCTTCAGGTCGGTCTGGCCGGCGGGAATGCTCCAGCCCTCCTGGGTGTTGGCCAGAAGAAGCGGACTTCCGGCGGGCACCTTGATCCGGCTGCCGCTCACACCGAAGGGTTGTTCCCAGGCATTGGAGGCGGCGCCGCCGACCAGGAGATATCCGTCGCCGCCGGTCGTCGTGTTGGTGATCAGGATCGCCCTGACGGCGCTCAGGGGGATTTCGATGAACGAGCCGAACAGGTCTTGATACAACTGGTCCAGTTCATAGACGACGGACTGGCCGTCGGCGAGCGACTGGCCCGAGGCGTGCCACACTGCGTCGGCCTGGCCGCTGCCGTTGCCGTCGAGCAGGTCGGCACTGGAACGAAGGCGATTGCTGTCGACGATCGGGAGCGTGTCGACATGGTCGGTCCAGGTCCAGGCAAGTTCGGCCTGGACTTTGCTGCGAAGGGTGGTGGTCATGGGAGTTGTCGGGGTTCAGGGTTCAGGGGGCGGGGGGCGGGGCCGGAAGGCGAACGCGGGCGAGCATCTCGACGCGGAACTGCCAGGTGCCGTCGTCGTCCTGGCGGCAGTCGTCTTGGATTCGGCGGAGGCTTTGGACTTCGGCGCCGCCGGCAAGACTGAATTGGGATCGATCAAACACGGTCAGGAATTGTTGGACGACGGCGACTGCGGCGTCGAAGCTGTCGTGGCGCAGTCGCATTTCGATCGTGACTTCTTCGAGCGTTTCGCCGGAGTTGGTTCGGCAGACCGTGCGGCGCGACTGCCGGGAGAGCGTGGCTCGGGGTAAGGAGCCGAGCGACGAGCGGCCCGTCGTGACCCGGTCGGCCGGCAGGAGCGCGCCCAGCGCCGCGTCGTTGCTCCAACGTTGGTGAAGGGCTTGTTCGAGGTTCATGGGAGAGCCAAGCTACGGGGTTTTCTGGACGGTGAGGTACATGAGTTCGTCGAGGCGCCGGCGGCGATGGCTGCTGAGGATCTGGTAGGTGCTGCCGTTGGTTGCGCGGACGCGGCAGGTGGCATCCATCTCGATCTCTTCGGCCAGGTAGACGTGAAACCGGTCGACGGTTGCCGTTCGTTCGTCGGAGGCTTTCAGCCTCGTGCTGGCCGGCTGAATCCTGGCCGGAATGGCAGTGCGCCAGGGTTGCCAGGTGAGTTGCTCGGCGCCGGCGTCGGTTTTGGTGATGACGGCCTTGTCGATGTCGACGGTCGTATCCAGGCCGTAGGCGACGACCAGGTTGCGGCAGACGCAGTGCCAGCGGCTGCCGAAGGTCGCAGGGCGAACGCCCAGGACGGTCCAGTGGGCATCGTTTTGGTCGACAAGGACGTCGCCCGGCAGAGGCGTTTCGGCGAGCGCGGCAACCGGCAGGTGCCAGACGAAGTCGCAGGCCGTGTGGCGTCCGTCGGAGTCGACCGTATCGCGGCGGAGGACGGCTCGGCGGAGCGCCTGCGGAATCTCGATCGACAGGCTGGTGCCGGGGCGGGTCAAGGTCACCTGGCTGAGGCCGTCGGCAACGGTGGTGAAGTCATTTGCGGGATCGAAGTCAGGGGGCATGGGAGGGTTGTCGGGGTTCGGGGTACAGGGTTCAGGGTTCAGGAGGATGGGGGACTCATTCGTCGTTGGGATCCATATTCATGTCATTGCTTGGGAGCGGACTTCGACCGGCTGCTGGCCGGCCAGTTTGCGATCGCACCAATCGACGGTTTGTCGCAGCCGGTGGAGGTAGGCGTTCCACGAAACCGACTGGCCGTCGATCGTGTACGACGGTTTCGGATTGGCCGTGATTTCGGCGATCGAAGCCAGGGCTTGGCTCTTGATCGTTTGGAGCTGTTCGAGGTCGGTAGGCATGGGAGTTGTCGGGGTTCGGGGGTCGGGGTTCAGGAAGTTGGAGTTCAGGCTTCAGCCTGCAAAACACTCACGCGACCAGAACTCAGGTATCAGCCCGACTGCTGTGTGCAGTCGGGCTGATGGTTTGGTTATGGGGTCGCGGGTTTCCGACGCGTAGTCTGTCACAAGGGGCAACAGGTCCGAGTCTGGGACAGACTCGGCTACGCGTCAGAACTCGCTTCCGGTGCTGCGGACCACGTAACGAGGATTGATCACCGCGGCGGCGCCGCGTTCGCTTGCCTTGAAGCGGACGAAGATATCCTGGTTGAACTCGGCCTCGCTTCCGGTCGGCGATTGAGTGACGGTGATCGGCCAGTTCTCCATGTAAGCGAAAGCCTTCTTGAAGTCGCCGATGAACCACCACTTCTTTGCGTTGCCGGTCGTCTCGCCGGAAGCAACGATGCGGCGGTAGGCCAGCCGGCTGTCGACCACCTTGTAGCGGGCGAGCGGATTGGCCGAGACGGTGGTCGTGGCCGAGCCGGTCGCCGTGTAGGTGATTTCGCGGGCGTGGAAGACGCGAAAGGCCGCGTGGCGGCCGGCCGGCATCACCAGGACGGTGTTGGGCTGAACGAGAACCGGCTCGTTCGTATTCGGGTCGAGAATCTCGGCGAAGAGCTGCTCGGCGGCGTCGACGCTGGTCCAGTCGACGAGTTCGTTGTCGGCGAGGGTGTTCCGCCAGGGGCTGGCCGTCTGATAGGTATCGTAGGCCGTGCCCTTCCAGCGATAGTTGTTGGTCTTGCCGATGACCAGATCGATGAGCCGCTTCTCCTTGCTGAGGCCGAGGATCTCGCCGACCTCGGCGGCCCGGCTGAGGACGAGATGGGTCCGGTCGAAGAAGATCGCCTCCTTGGTGACCGGAACAATCAGGCCGCGTTTGGTGGTCGAGGGGGTTTCGATGTAGTCTTCGCCGAATCCGACATGCGGGTAGGGCATGCCGGGTGCGACTTCGGTTGCTTCGTCGCCGATTCCGGCGGCGCCGGGGATCTTCTCGCCGTCGAGTCGCGTGGGGATGGTGTCGACGAGTTTCGAGACGACGAACGCTTCCTGAGTGTAGGAATCGAGGATCTTGGCGTAGATCACCTGTCCGGCAACGTTGAGGAAGGCGGTCACGTCGACGCCATCGGCGGCTTCGCGGACGCTGACGCTGCCGGAGTTACGCGGGTCGAGCATTCGGATCCACTCGTGGCCGTCGGGGATGAGGCCCTCGGCCAGGTCGCGGAGGCTGAAGTCTTCGGGGTGGAGATCGCCCTCCGCGAGGGCCTCGGAGAGATGCTCGACGGTCTTCTTGGGGCCGTCGAGTTCGTAGCGGCGGCGGAGTTCGCGGTAGTTGAGGTTGGGCATGGGGATGTCCTTGGTAGTGTGAGGGTGGAAGTGGGAAGTTGGAAACAGGAGGTGTGATAGTCGCTGGGGTTGCCCCGGGGCTTGGATCACGATGAGTTGGGATACAGGCACTGCTAACAAGTAAGCAGTGGCACACCATTGGACAGTGGGAAGTCTTTGTCCTCGCTTACGCTTCGGGTTGGTGTTGTCAGATGCCGCCGGTCATGACGGTGGAGCGGATGTCGACAAGGACATTGGTGGCGGCGACGGGTGCGCGGCGGGCGACGCGGGCGATGGCCTGATCGGCTGCCGCGACCTTGGCGATCTGTTGGTCTTCGAGGGCGGTTCCGCCGGCGGCTTCGTCGACGCCCACCAGGTCGCCCAGTTCGTAGGTGCTGCTCGGGCAGTCGAACTCGAACACTCCGGTGGTGGCCACGCGGATCGGATCGGTGTCGCCGGCGCGGCTGCGCTGCATGGCGACGCCCAGGAAGTTGTCGGCAAAGAGCGACTGGTTGCCGGTTTCGGTGCCCTGGTCGGCCTGCGACGAGGCCGGTTTGGCGTCGTCGGCATCGAGATAGACCAGGTCGCCGATCTCGATCGCTGTGGCCGAATCGACGGCCGCGATCACGGGGTTGGTGTCGCCGTAGCGCCAACGCATTTTGTCGGTCATGAGAAGACTCCTTATTGAGGGGGAAGGGGTTGGGGTTCAGGGTTCAGGGTTCAGGGGTCAGGAGATGGAGCGGACGAAGGCTTTGACGTCGTGGGGTTGCTGGAGGTGGACGTGCGTTTGCTCGCGGCTTGTGGGGCGGGCGGCGCGTTCGGAGCCGAGGATGTCGCGGACCAGTTTGATTCGCTCGCGAATCAAGCGGCGGATGGAGGTCTCATCCTCGGCACTCATCAGCGATTCGACGAATGCCCAGGATCTTGACACCGCGGATGACCCCGCGTTGCCGATCCACCTGGATCGGCTGTCCGCGGGAGTCGACGTACTCTTGAAGCGTTTCGTTCATGTCGATTTCCTCGTACAAATGGCGACCAACAAAAAAAGCCCATCGGAGAACCACGATGGTTCTCGGATGGGCTCATCTTCAGTACTCGCCGTCGTCGGCGGGCCTGGTCCGATACCGCTTTAGTATCCTAGTTCGGAACTTGTGCGCATAATGCGCGCATGTCCTTGTGAAGGTTGGATTGCGGGCTTGCCCCGCTCTGGTGTCTTAGTTCGGGACTTGCGAACTCAGCGCCGACTCAGCGTTCCAGTTGTTCGACTTTTCGGCGGATGTGTTGGATGGTGCCGTCCTGGACGGTCAGTTCGAGGGCCGCGGTTCCGTGGAATCCCTCTTTGAGGACTCCCGCGAGGATCTCGGCCATCGCCGCGCGGATCTGCTCCATTTTCTCTGAGTTGGTTGGACGAGGAATGGCGGATCGCATGGATCACCCTCCAAGCACGGGCTGAATTCGATCTCTTACTTCAACGGCCTCAGCATACCAAAAAGCGGAAAAAACTCAATACATAATTTGAACATTTGTACACTTTTTTGAAAAATACTTGAGTTCCCTAAGCGGGGGGGATGTCGATGGGCCCGGTTTGAGACGAACCGCGGATTTCGCGGATTGCCACGGATTAAGAAGATTACGAGGAGCCCGGGGTGATCAAGACGCGCACCGAGGGTTACCTGCGCGTCGAGTGGGCAGTAGATGTGGACACACCCGTACTCTTCTCGCAAAGGTGCGACATGATTCATGTTCAAACACGCGTCAGGCGGATGAACCCTCCCGAATCATGCAAGTCGGCTCAACGAAGACATTCGGTCAGAACCTGAACGGTTCGGCGGATCTGATCTTCCGTGTGATTGGCGGTGATGAAGAATCGCAGTCGCGAGGCCTTTTCGGGGACGGCCGGGTAGAGGATCGACTGGGCGTCGATGCCTCGGCGGAGCAACTCGTGCGAAACTCGCACGCACTTCATCGAGTCGCCGAGGATGACTGGGACGACGGGCGTATCCTTGCTGTTGCCGATATTGAAACCGGCGTCGACGGCCAGTTTCGCGAAGAGGTTTGAGCGCTCCCGCAATCGAGCGACGCGTTGGGGTTCTTCCTTGAGGAGCCGAAGGCTCTCCAGGGCCGCGGCGGCGTTGGCGGGCGAGCAGGCCGTGGCGAATACGAAGGCCGGGGTCGTGTACTTGAGGTATTGGACGAGGATCGAACGGCCGGCGAGATAGCCGCCGCCGCTTCCAAGCGCCTTGCTGATGGTTCCCATCCAAAAATCGCCGTCGGCCGGATCGACGCCGAAATGTTCGCAGATGCCCCGACCCGTTTCGCCCAAGACGCCGATGGAATGGGCTTCATCGACATAGAGCAGGGCTTGATGGCGTTTCTTGACGTCGACGAACCGGGGCAGGTCCGGGAAGTCGCCGTCCATGCTGTAGACGCCTTCGATGGCCACGACGACGCGGCGGTATTTGCCGCGGACGTCGCTGAGAAGTTTGTCGAGGAATGCGAAGTCGTTGTGGGGGAAGGGGCGTTTGCCCGCTTTCGACAGGAGCGAGCCCTGAACGATGCTGTTGTGCGCCAGTTCGTCGTAGAGGATCAGATCTTCGTCGCCGAAGAGGTGCCCCAGCAGCGAGGCATTGGTGCCGAATCCGCTGGGGAAGACTGCGGCCGCTTCCGTTCCGGTGAACTGCGCGATTTCCTCGTCCAATTCCTGGAGGATGGTTCCGTCGCCGCCCACGAGGCGGCTGGCCGACGCGCTGGTACCGAAGCGGTCGATGGCGGCCTTGGCCGCGGCGACGACCCGAGGGTCGGTCGCCATGCCGAGGTAGTCGAAGCTCGTGTAGGTGATCGACTCGCGGCCGGCGATGGTGACGCAGGATCCGGCAACGCGTTCCTTCACCCGGAAAAACGGACTTTGGAAGCCGGCGGCAGCGGCAGCGGCGAGCCGCTGCTGGAGGCCGACGCACTCGGGAAATCGGGCGACGTCGCTCACTTCCGGCGAGATGACCTGCGGAGGAACCTCCGTCGAGGTTGAGAGAACAGCCGTTGCAGGTTTCGCGGGCGCGACGGCGACGTCCATCTGTTCGGCGATGCAGTTAACGAGATCCCGGCAGGTTTCGAGATCGAGGAGCGTGTCTTCCGAGAAGCGGATGGAGAACGTTTCTTCCATTCGATTGACGACCTCCATTCGCGTCAGCGAATCGAGGCCGAGGTCGAAAAGAGACGTATCCAAAGTGAGTTCGGAATCGAGCCCGCCCGGAACCAGAGCACGCACCTGCTCATAGACAGCCTCGGCAATCGAGTCCTGGTCCAACACCCCACTTTCAGGTCGGATTTGCATAGTTCCTCCATACCGCAACGAAGTGATGCTTCCGGACTTCCGGTGCCCTCTCCGACAGTCTGCCCAGAGTGAAAAGATGTGCGCTATCTTACTTTCTTATACGAATAAATGGAACTTTCGCCTAGCACTCCCCCTTTTGTGATTACTCGGCGGGGCGCCCCAGGGGAACTGCAAAGTAGCAGGCACGCTCCGCCGTGCCGTCCGCAGAACTGCCGGAATTCCCGATCTTCCGCGAACGGGGCTCGGAGAGTGCCTGCTACTTTTCTTGCCACGAGTGGACTTTGCAGTTCCCCTGCGGGGCGCCCCCTATTCTTTGCTTTTAGGGGGTCGAATCGTTATTCTGGTGGAACATCGATCCCCGTTGTTGGGGTGAGGCAGGCTGGACGAAAACGTACTTGGGAGCTCCACAGTGAATCGCAACAACCGGGCCGGCATGACGTTTTTTCTGCTTTCCCCCTTACTCCTATTGGCCGGCAATGTGCCGGCTGCCGAGCAGAATGTTCTGTTGTACGTCGTGGACGACCAGGGCTCGACCGACGCCGGGTGCTACGGCAACCCGGCGATCAAGACGCCCGGGCTCGACGCCCTGGCCGCGGCCGGGACGCGGTTCACCCACGCCTTCTGCACGACGGCCAGTTGCAGCGCCAGCCGGTCGGTGATCCTCAGCGGACAGTACAACCATGCCAACGGGCAGTATGGGCACCAGCACAGCTATCATCACTTCAGCAGTTTCCAGGAGGTGAAGAGCATGCCGGTGCTGCTGGCCGAGCGTGGCTATCGCACCGCATCGGCGGGCAAGTACCACGTGGCTCCGGAAGAGGTCTACCATTTTGAGGAATACCTCAACGGCCCCTCGCCCGCCCAGATGGCCGACAAATGCCGCGATCTGATCGCTGCAGACAGCGACAAGCCGTTCTTCTTGTATTTCTGTACGACGGAACCGCACCGGCCGTTCAAACGCGAAGGTTCGGATACGTTCGATCCGGCCGACGTGATCGTGCCCCCCTACCTGCCCGACACGCCCGAGTGCCGCGGGGAATTGGCAAAGTATTACGGTTCGGTGCAACGTGCCGACGCCGGCCTGGTTCGTCTCATCGAAATCCTCAAGGAAACCGGCCATTGGACCGATACGCTCGTCATCTATGTCTCCGACAACGGCATTGCTTTCCCGGGCGCGAAGACAACCCTTTACGAGCCGGGGATGCGTCTGCCGTGCGTCGTGCGCAACCCGCGGGCGGCCAAGGTGGGCGTCGTCACCGATGCGATGGTCACCTGGGCCGATCTGCTGCCGACCGTGCTGGAATTCGCCGGAGCACCCGCGAAGGGGCTTTCGCTACATGGTCGATCGTTTCTGCCGGTGCTTGAAACGGAGCACCCCCAAGGATGGGACGAGATCTATGCGTCGCACACGTTCCACGAGATCACGATGTACTACCCCATGAAGGTCGTGCGGGGGCGCAAGTACAAGCTGATTTGGAACATCGCCCACGGACTCGACTACCCCTTCGCCTCCGATCTGTTCGCCTCGGCCACCTGGCAGGGCGTGCTGGCCAGCGGTTCGGATACTTACGCCAAACGCAAGATCGACGCCTACCTGCACCGCCCAAAGTTTGAACTCTACGACCTGGAAAGCGACCCCGACGAGGTCGTCAACCTGGCCGATTCACCGGAGCGAGCCGAGGTGCTTGCCGAATTGAAGGAGAAGATCAAGGCATTTCAGAAGCGGACCAAAGATCCGTGGATTCTGAAGTGGGAACATGAATAGAGTCAATCTGCCGTAATTCCAGCCATTTTTCACGTCATCATGAAAGGGAATACCCATGTCGCAATTTCACGAGCTTTCGGGATGTGCTTGTTGTTCCATGAGCCGTCGCGGATTTCTGGCCGGCTGTGCAACCTGCACGGGCGCCATGGTGATTCCCATGGCGGGCCGAGTCGCCGCGGGGGCCGAGGCCAGGAAGAAACGCGTCCGCGTGATCTACTCGCTCCACGCCGACGTCCAGCCTCGCCCCGACTGGCCCAACGTGGGCTTCGATTTCAAGCCGGTGATGGAACGCATGACGGCCGCCCTATCGTCGGGCTGCCCGGAGATCGAGTTCATCCCCGCCACGGCCACCGGCGAGGAGCAGGCCAAGGCGATCCTGGCGCAGGACGCCTCGGCCAAGATCGACGGCTACGTCGTGGTGCAGATGAACTGCTGGAACAAAGTCGTGCAGACGATGGTCGCTTCGGGCAAGCCGGTGCTGTACGCCGACTTCCTCTACGCCGGCAGCGGCGGATTCCTGGTCTACACGGCCGGATTCCTTCGCCAGCAGGCGCCGAACTTCGGGTTCATTGGCTCATCCAAGTTTGACGATGTGATCGAGGCCGCCAAGTGCTTCCTGACCGTCGAGAAGCCCGACCAGTTCGGGGCGGCCGTGGCCAAGGTGCGAATTGCCAGGACTAAGCCGGCCGGCAGCCAGGAGTGCAAGCCGGACGAGTTCGAGGTTGCTTCCCTTTCGGAGTGGCAGAAGAGGATGAAGCAATCGAAGATTCTGACCGTGGGGGGCGAAGGCTGGCGAGGTCCGAAGCCGGTGATCGAGGAACTCGGCATCCAAGTGACCGAGATCCCCTACGCCGAAGTGAACGACGCCTGGAAGGCGGCCGACAAGGACAAGGCTCGCGAAGTGGCCGACATGTGGGAGAAGCGAGCCAAGACGATCGCCGACGTCTCCCGCGAAACCCTGGAGACCTCGGCGGCCATGTACCTGGGCCAGAAGGCCGTGCTCGAGAAGCACGGCGCCGACGCCATCACCATCAACTGCCTGGGCGGGTTCTACGGCGGGCACATCCACGCCTACCCGTGCCTGGGGTTCCACGAACTGTGCAATGAGGGATTGGTCGGGGCCTGCGAGAACGACCTGGTCTCGACGGCCACCATGGTTGCCCTCAAGAACCTGACGGGCGGTCGCACCGGATTCATCTCCGATCCGGTGGTCGATATCGCCAACCGGCAGATCATCTACGCCCATTGCGTGGCCTCGAACCGGGCCTTCGGTCCAAAAGGGGCAGACAATCCGATCGAGATCCTCACCCATTCCGAAGACCGCCAGGGGGCGTCGGTCCGCTCGCTGTTGCCGCTGGGGTATATGACGACGACCGTCGAACTGGCATCGCACCGCAAGGAACTGCTGTTCCATCGCGGCAAGGCCGTGGCCAACATCCCCGAAGACCGCGCCTGCCGCACCAAGCTGGCGGTCGAGCCGGACGGCGATCTGGAGAAGTTGTTCACCCAGTGGGACCAGTTCGGCTGGCACCGCGTGACGGTCTACGGCGACCTCAAGGAGCCGCTGTTCGAGATCGCGAAGATGCTCAAGTGGAAAATCATCGAAGAGGCGTAGTGTTTCGTTATCCTGCGGGTACGAAATTGTGACGCTCAGGATCGAATGATCGAACCTCGGCTCGGTGTTTGGCAAAACGGTTTTGAGACGGGCAACAGACTCTGAGGAGAACCTCCGCGGATGGCTGATTTCATGGAGAACCCAACCGACTTGCGGCGTGCTTCGCGCCGAACCTTCTTGAGCCGATCGTCGGCCGCGGTTGCCGGCGCCGCTTTGGGCAGTGCCGTCGCTCGCACGGCTCACGCGGCGGGCGACGAGACGATCAAGGTCGCGCTGGTGGGCTGCGGGTCGCGAGGAACGGGGGCCGCCTCCCAGGCCCTCAAGACCAAGGGCCCGATGAAGCTGTGGGCGATGGCCGACCTGTTCGAAGACCGGCTCGAGGCCAGTCTGGCCAACCTCACCAAGGGCCAGCAAGCCGATTATGACCGGGAGGCGCACGGCGGATTTGCCGGCAAGATCGACGTGCCGCCCGAGCGACGCTTCGTCGGTTTCGAAGCCTATAAGCAGGCCATTGACAGCGGCGTCGACCTGGTGATACTCACGGCCACGCAGCACTTCCGCCCCGAACACTACCAGTACGCCGTCCGGCAGGGCAAACACGTGTTCATGGAAAAGCCGTTGGCGGTCGACGTGCCGGGCGTCCGCCGCGTGCTGGCCGCCAATGAGGAGGCCAAGAAGAAGAACCTCAAGGTCGTCGCCGGGTTCATGTCTCGCCACGACCCGCGCTATCAGGAGACGATCAAGCGTCTGCACGACGGCGCCGTCGGCCGGATCGGACTGATGCGCTGCTACTGGAACACCGGTTTTTTGCGGGATACCCCGCCGCGCGCGGCGGACGAAGCGGAAATGGTCTACCAGTTGCGGCACCCCTACCACTTCCTTTGGCTCAGCGGCGATTACTTCGTCGACGCGCTCATTCATGCCATCGACACCTGTCTCTGGGCAAAGGGGGTGCACCCCGTCGCCGCGCAGGGCCAGGGCGGCCGGCAATTTCGACTCGAAAACCAAAGCGGCGACGGTTTCGACCATCATTTCGTCGAGTATACCTTCGAAGACGAATCCAAGATGTTCGCCCAAACGCGGCAGATTTCCGGCTGCTGGAACTGCGGCTCGAAATACGTCCATGGCGAGAAGGGAATCGCCTGGATCGACCGCGGCCAGATCGAAGCAGCCGAAAAATGGCGATTTCAGGGATCGGTCGGCAACCCGTATCAGATCGAACACGACGTGCTGATTGACGCCATTCGCAACGACAAGCCGCACAACGAAACGGAATACGCCGCGATCAGCACCATGACGGCGATCCTCGGGCGCATGGCCACCTACTCCGGCCAGATGATCACATGGGACGACGCCATGAAATCGACCGTCAGCTTGGCGCCTGAAGTGTATGCCCTTGACGCCGCCCCACCGGTTGTGGCCGACGCGAACGGCCAATACCCGGTTGCCATGCCCGGCGTAACCAAAGTCCTGTAAGCATTCGTAGCACAACAACAAGGAGAGCACCATGTCTGAATACACATCGAAAACCATCACGCGGCGCGAGGCATTGACGAGTTCGCTGGCAGCGGCGGGACTCGTGGCACTCGGCGGCAGGTCGGCACTGGCGGCATCGCAATCGGCCGGGAATGCGGTCATGCAAGTGGGTTGCGGGACGGTCTGTTTCCGAAAGCTGCCGCTGGAGGAGGCCCTGCAGCGTATCCGCCGTGCCGGATACGACTACGTCGAACCGCAGGCCATCCCGGGCTGGTGCCCCCATATCGACTTGTGGAAAGACGATCCGCAGGCGTTTCGCCAACTCGTGCAGAATCACGGTTTCAAGGGAGTTTCCGCCATGTGGTCGCCCAACGGGGCGATCATTCCGGATGCCAAGAGCGTCGAAGGCATCTCCCAGGCCCTCCGCTGGGCCAAGGAGGCCGGCATTCCCGTGGTCAACGCCGGCGACGGAAAGAAGCCTAACGGAATGTCGGACGACGATGCCTTGAAGCTGCTGCGCGATCGCTTGGCGGAGATCCTGAAAGTGGCGGCCGAGTGCCGAGTCTACCTGGCGATCGAACCCCATGGGACCTTCTCGCTGACGGCGGACGGGCTGAAGAAGATCATGGAATTGTCCGACTCGAAATGGCTGGGGGTCAACTACGACACGGCCAACGTTCATCGGGCCACCTATGTAGAGACGGTGGCCGGCGCCTACTCCTGGACTCCCTACGGCAAGCCGCAGGATGAAGTGGCGACCCTGAAGGCCGTGGTCGATCGGGTCGTCCACTTCCATGTGAAGGACGTTACCGGCGCAACCTGCGTACCTCTCGGAAAGGGCGAGGTCAATATCGTCGGTTGCCTTCGGGTCTTGAAGGAGCATGGATACTCAGGGACCCTTTCCCTGGAAACCGAGGGCGAGTTCGACGCCGAACAAGGTCAACGCCTGATCGAGGCCAGCAGGGACTACCTGCTCAAGACTCTCGACAGCATCTGAGAAGGATTTGCCGACATGACCCCGCGAGAACGAATTCTTGCCAGCCTGGAACATCGGCAGCCCGACCGTGTGGCCGTCGATTTCGGCGCCCATCGTTCCAGTGGAATCAGCGCGATCGCCTACGGGGCGCTGAAGAAGCACCTGGGGATCGAATCGGGCGACATCTACGTGTACGACATGGTCCAGCAACTGGCCGTCATCGAGCCGGAGGTGCTGGACCGCTTCCAGGTCGACACGATCGAACTGGGCCGCGGGTTCCTGACCGACGCGGCCGACTGGAAGCCGTGGCGGCTCCCCGACGGCACGCCCTGCAAGATCCCGGCCTACCAGGGAATGGAGGAAAAGGACGGCGACTGGTATCTGCTCGCCGGGGACGGGACCCGGCTCGGCGTTCAGCGCAGAGGCTGTCTCTACTTCGAGCAGTGTTACTGGCCGTGGGAAGGCAAGGCGGTCAGCGAGGTCGACTTGGACGAATTGCCCGAGGTGCTGGGCCGCTCCGTCTGGACAGGAGTGGCCGCTCCAGGCTCGCACCTGGGAATGTCGGACGAGGGCCTTGCTGCCCTGGCCGAAGGAGCGAAGCGGCTCCGCGAAAGCACCGATCGGGCGATCGTCGGCCTGTTCGGCGGAAACATGTTCGAGATCCCCCAGTTCCTGTTCCGCATGGACAGCTACCTGACGTCGGTGGCCGCCGAGCCGGAGGCTTGCCTGACGCTTTCGGAGCGACTTTGCGAACTCCACCTGGCGAATCTCGAAAAGTGGCTTGGCGCCGTGGGGCCGTATATCGACGTGATTCTCTTCGGCGACGATCTGGGCGGACAGGGCGGCCCGCTGATGTCGCCGGCCACGTATCGCCGGCTGTACAAGCCGTTCCACACCAGGCTCTTCCATCGGGCCAAGGAACTCGCCGAGGTGAAAGTGCAACTCCACTGCTGCGGCGGTGTGGAGCCTCTCCTCGGCGATCTGATCGAGGCGGGGTTGGACGCGATCAATCCCGTCCAGGTCTCCTGCCGCGGCATGACACCCGAGCATCTCAAGAAGACCTTCGGCGATCGTCTCACCTTCTGGGGCGGCGGGTGCGACACGCGGCACATCCTGGGCCACGGCAGCCCGGCAGAGGTTCGCGAGAACGTGCTCAACCTGGTCCGCACGTTTGCCCCGGGCGGCGGTTTCGTCTTCCAACAGGTGCACAACGTCATGGCCGACGTGCCGCCCGAGAACGTGGTGGCCATGTTCGACGCCGTGCAGGAAGTGGTGTTGGGATAGGGCGGCGCTCTGTTGATCGGAATCCTGCTGCCGCTGTTTTCTCAGGCTTCCGGCATCAACGCCGTAAATCATTACGAAACAACAGGATAACCATCGCCGTTCGATGGAGCAATTGATCGATAAGTGCATCAACCGCCAACCGGGCCCGCAACCATTTCACAACAGAAAATTAGTAAGTCACCAGCGTACTCCGACCTCGATCTTTGACCGTCCAACCAATGCCCCCTCGGCACGCACCAAGCCGACCCCTGCTATAATGAGCCCTCACCGGACGCGACGCCGCGCCTTGGTCCCGCCTCCCCCCAATCCACCAGGCATCCCTACGGAGCACCCCAATGCAAACGAATCCTCGACTCCAATCCTTGCCCTGCCTCGTCGCCACACTGGCTCTGCTGGGCTCGGCAGTCGCCTCTCAGGACGCCCTCGCCCAGCAGCCCCTCCGCTTCGAGGCCGAAGATATCACCGAGCCCAAGGATGCCTGGCAGGTCGACAAGTTCTCCGAAGACAAATGGAACCTCTGGTCGACCGACAAGGACGCTGAGAAAAAATGGTCGGAAGGCGTCGTCCTCCAGTCGCCGCGGGTGATGCAGGACCGGGCGAAGCCCGAAGACGGCGCACCCGTGTTGCACGCGGTCGTCAAAGACATCAAGCCGGGCAAATACTACGTCGACCTGGGCGGCGTCAGCCGTGCCATCGGAATCTCCTTCGATGGAAAGACCTGGCAGAGAATCGAAGGCTCCAAGCGAAACCTGGGGTTGATCGAGGTGGGTGAGGCCGGATTCGAACTGTGGCTCGACGACCGATACGCCTCAGCGGCCAGCCCCGGATCGTGCTACTTTGACTACCTCCAGTTCACGCCGCTTCCCGATCCCAATCGCAAACCCAAGGTCGAGGGCTTCGCGAAGACGCGGGTCGAAGAGCCGCTGGGACGCGGCATCGTGGCGCTACCCAAGGCCGACGGCAGCATCTATGTGGGCTGGCGCCTGTTGAAAGGCGATTCGGAAGACACGGCCTTCAACATCTATCGCCGCTCGGGATCGGACCAGCGGCAACTCAACGACGTTCCGTTGGCGAAGACCACCGACTTCGTCGACAAGACCCCGGCGCCGGGCGTGAAGAATGAGTATGTCGTTGCTCCCGTGGTTGGCGGCAAAGTGGGCCGGATGTCCGAGATCGCCGCCGCCGTTCCATCGAAGGAAGGACGCGACTACGTTGCCGTCAAGCTCGACGGCGACCACACCTTCCAGAAGTGCGGCATCGCCGACCTGAACGGCGACGGGGTCTACGACTACGTGATCAAGCAGCCAAACTCGAATATCGACCCCTACGAAAAGTACTGGAATCGCAGCCCCGATACCTACAAGATCGAAGCCTACCTGGCCGACGGCACCTTCCTCTGGCGCTACGACATGGGTTGGGCGATCGAACGCGGCATCTGGTACTCGCCCTGGCTCGCCTACGATCTCGACGGCGACGGCAAGGCCGAGGTCTGCGTCAAAGCCGGCGAGGGCGATCCGCGCGACCAGGACGGCCGCGTCGCCTCCGGCCCCGAGTATCTTCTCATCCTCGACGGCATGACCGGCAAAGAAACGGCCCGGGTCGAGTGGCCCGACCGCGGCGACTTCCCCAGCTACAACTACGCCTCGCGCAACCAGATGGCCGTCGCCTTCCTCGACGGCAAGACGCCTTCCCTCCTCGTCGTTCGCGGAACCTACAACGTCATCCAGGTCCGGGCCTACGAGTACCAATCCGGCAAGCTGCGCCAGCAGTGGCGCTGGAACGACGCCGAAGAAGGCGGCCGCTACCGCGGGCAGGGCGCCCACAGCATGCACGCCGCCGACATCGACGGCGACGGACGCGACGAAGTGTTCCTCGGCTCCGCCGTGCTCGACGATAACGGCGTCGGCTTGTGGTCCACCGGGCTCGGGCATCCCGACCATCACTACGTGGGCGACATCGATCCTTCCCGCCCCGGCCTGGAGGTCTACTACGGCATCGAAGCCCGAGCGCCCAGAAACGGCTGCTGCCTGGTCGACGCCCGCACGGGCGAGATCCTTTGGGGCCTCGACGTGCCCACGCGGCACGTTCACTCAACCGGCATGTGCGCCGACATCGACGCCACGGTGCCCGGCATCGAGGCCTATTCCTCCGATACCGACGCCGAGAAGAAGTCCAACGTCCGCTGGCTGTTCGACGCCAAGGGCAACATCCTGCGCGACGACCTCGACTGGGGGTTCGGCTTCAAGACGGTCCATTGGGACGCCGACCTCCAGCACGAGATCCTCCGCGGCCGGCGGATCCTCAACTACGGAAGCGACGACGCGATCGCAGAAATCGAAGGCTCGGCGGTCGGCTACGCCGACGTCCTGGGCGACTGGCGTGAAGAACTGATCGTGACGGTTCCCGGCGAGTTGCGGATCTACACGACCACGATCCCCGCCGCCGACCGCCGCGTCTGCCTGATGCAGGACCCGCTCTACCGGATCGACGTCTGCCTTCAGGCCATGGGCTACACCCAGTGCCCGATGACCACGAAGTGCCTGTCGGCCGAATGAGGCATGACCATGTTGCCCAAGGAGCGTATTCCGCTCAGCGACAAAACAACCCGCACCCGTAACGCGTCGCCGGGTCAACAAACGGCCGCGAAGGCTCGCGCTGCACGCCGATGGACTTCGCGGTCGAGGATTCGTTGCAGCAGTTCGCGGCGCAGGCGCATGAGAGTTGAGTCAGAAGCAACCGCCGGTGCGGGCTGACGCCGGCCGGTGAACACGCTTGCCGCGGTTTCCGGACAGATTCTCGACTGGCCGGCTCGTTCACGTCGCGTTCTTGGCGTTTCCATGTTTCCAGGGCCTTGGGACAAGGTGGGATCAACGCTGCGTGGTTGGTGCGGGGCACGCACATCTCGGGAGTAAACCGTCCCTGGCACTGCAAAATGCGGACTGCGCTCGCCTTTGCGGGCCGCGAGCGCAGTCCCACCGTCGGACTCCGGCTGGGATTCAGCCGAAATCAGAGACTCCAATTCTCTTATGCCCAGAAGCGGGCCAAGTCCGACAGGGAATCGAAGCGGCGGGATCGCATTCGCCGCAAACCCGTCCCACCTATCGTCTACCCCCCTGGGCCGCGGTCTTTCCCGCCGCGGTCCGACTTTTTCTTGGACGCTTGGGATGATTGCGTCAGAATAGCCGGCCGGGTATGATCGCGTGTTGCCATGACGGTGAACAACCGTCTCTCTTTCACAGTACGATGCCTCACAGCCAGAGCCATGTCCGACTTCGACGATTTTCGGAACACACGTCTGCTTCGACATCCCACCACGTGGATTCTGGCTGCCGTCGCTGGGCTGTATGGCGGCACTAACATGTTCCTTGTACGCGAGGAAAAGCGAGCCGCAGGTGCGGAGTTGCGTTGGTCGTCGCTTGGCGTTGAGAGAAGCGTTGACTTCGTGTTTGGTGCGGCAGTTGAGGTCTTTCTGGTCATGTGCGCCGTGTGGATGCTTGCAGGGACTGCTGAAAACCTCGGCGATTGGAAGCGTTTTGGATTGCTCTTGATGATCTACAGTGGAATTGTACTCCTTAAATTCGTTTGGTGAGGCATTTCGATGGGTGGGTGGTTCGATCTGCGTCCGCCGCGAGGCGGTATTACCTTCATGGCCGTGTGCTTCATGATTGCGGGGCTCTACTTCTGCTTCCACGATGGCGGCTCGTGGTACACGCGGGCGGTATGTCCCTGGTTCGCGGTGATCGGGGCTGGGCTGTGGCTCAAACACTCGTGGGCTCGCTGGGTGATGTTTGCCTTCTTCGTGCTCGCGGCTGTGCTGGCAACGCTTCTCGTTTTTGTGAAGGGACTCAGCGGGCGATGGATCGTTCAAGGAATCGTTATCGCCGGGGCGATCGCCGCCCTTTGGCAATGGGACGTCTATCCACCACAAGAGGTCGCTGACCCCGACGTGACAGACGATTCCTACGGATTCGAAGGAGAGAACGAGGATCGCTGAGGGGCTATCGTGACGCCCGTCGTTCACCCACAAACCACAATCTGCTTGACCATCCCCCCAAAAAGCCGGTAGAATCCAGGTGTTGGCGACCGGCGATAGGGAGGTTGATCCAATGCGGCCCACGTCGATTCTTCTCACCGCGTGTCTGACCCTCTTCCTCCTGGCCTCTGCCGTTCCCGCAGTGGCCCAGCAGGTCACCGTCAGTACACCCCACACGACCGTCAGCGACAGCTTCTTCGAGCATACCGGAACGAGTTGGGGCGCACGGGGCAGGAACTGGTTCTTCCAGTTCGGCCCCCCAGGAAATCCGAACGGCGCGGCGCCGCCGTTCGGCGGATTCGATCCCTCGGCCGGCGCCAACTTCGGGTTCGGATTCGGAGGCGGCCCGTTCAACGGCGGCTTCCTGGGCAACTTCTCGCAAGGCTCGCGCCGCTCGTTCACAAGTGTGACGCCCTCGGTCACCATGCTGAACGGTGGAACCGGCATGATCATGGATACCTCGGTGTCGCCCTTCGTGATGGGATACATCCCCGTTGTCGGCGGTTTTCCCATGGTGGCCCCGCCGTTCGTACAACCGATGACTCCCCCGGCAACCTATATCCCTCCAGGCGAGGGCTCGGGGCACACGGCGGTGGTTCAGGCCTTGCAGAATGCCTCCAAGGAACCGCCCTCGCCGAAACCCGATGTGGTTGACGCCCATGTTCCCGAGCAGGCAGACGACGACTTCACCCTCGTTGGACCCGAAGCGGCAGTAACCGGCAGTGTGGCTGCCGACGCCGGCGGCGGACGTTTGACCGCTTCGCAGCAGAGTTCGGCAGGTCGACCGGCGATGAGTGTGGCCGAGGCGCAACGAATCCGCCAGGCGGAGGCGGCCCAAGGGGACATCGAGGCCCAGCGATTGCTCGAACGAGGCAAGCACGCTCAGGCCGACGGGAAGCTGAGCGTCGCTCGCACCTACTTCAAGATGGCGCTGAATCGCGCCTCTCCCAGTCTCCGCCAGGAGATCTTGGGCCAAATGGCGTCTCTGTCCACCGCGGAAGACGCACCCCGCTAGGAAGGGGACCCTGGATGACGGATTGCTGGAGTGTCCCAGCACCCGATTCGTCTGTGCTACCGTGCTCAACCAACCGTGATGGCCTTGGATTCGGGCTGTCCGAAACGCTCAGGCCCTGCCGATGACCGAGCGAGGGGGAGGGCCCGTTTGACAGGTTGCACAGGCGCTCTATGATTCTGTTTTGATTGTCCGAAAACGAAGCCTGGCGACCCAGTAATCGGTCGATGCGAAAATGAATCGAAAAGGGAACGACGTGCCCAAGGGCGTCCTGCCCGAAGGCGTTCTGCAACGTCTGGCCGACGACCACGACCCCCAGGAAACCGAGGAGTGGCTCGAAGCCCTCGAGTTCGTCGTCCGCAGCGCCGGTCCCGAGCGGGCCGCCTACCTGCTCGAGCGTCTCAAACGCGAGGCGTTCAATATGGGGGTCCGTTTCGTCTCCAGTGCCACGACGCCCTATGTGAACACGATCACGCCCGACAAGCAGCCGGAATACCCGGGCGATCGGGCGATGGAACGCCGCATCAAGAGCCTGATCCGCTGGAACGCCATGGCCATGGTCGTCCGTGCGAACCGGGAAAGCGCCGGCATCGGCGGCCATATCTCGTCCTACGCGTCGTCGGCCACGCTCTACGAAGTGGCCTTCAACCACTTCTTCCGCGGAAAACAGGGCAAGCTGCCCCCCGATCAGATTTTCTTCCAGGGCCACATCACGCCGGGCATCTACGCCCGCGCGTTCCTCGAAGGCCGGATCACCGAAGAACAAATGGCCAATTTCCGCCGAGAACTGGCGCCCGGCGGCGGACTCTCGTCGTATCCCCACCCCTGGCTGATGCCCAGCTTCTGGGAATTTCCCACGGTCTCGATGGGCCTGGGACCGATCATGGCGATCTACCAGGCACGATTCAACCATTACCTGGCAGACCGGGGCATTGTCCCCGAGGCGGCCGGCAGTCGTGTGTGGGCGTTTCTGGGCGACGGCGAATGCGACGAACCCGAGACGCTGGGCGCGATCACGCTGGCGGCACGCGAGCGTCTCGACAACCTGATCTTCGTCATCAACTGCAACCTGCAGCGGCTCGACGGCCCGGTCCGCGGCAACGGCAAAATCATTCAGGAGCTGGAAGGCGCCTTCCGCGGCGCCGGCTGGAACGTGATCAAGGTGATCTGGGGCTCCGACTGGGATCCGCTGCTGGAGAAGGATACCGACGGGATCCTGGTCCGGCGGATGGACGAAGTCGTCGACGGCCAGTACCAGAAATACACGGTCGAGTCGGGCAGCTACATCCGCAAGCACTTCTTCGGTATCGACCCCTGGCTCGAATCGCTGGTCGCCGACCTGACCGACGAGCAGCTCCGGCGGCTGAAGCGGGGCGGCCACGATCCGCTCAAGGTCTACGCCGCTTACAAGGCGGCCTGCGAGCACAAGGGAGCCCCCACGGTCATCCTCGCCAAGACCGTCAAGGGATACGGGTTGGGCGAAGCCGGCGAGGGCCGCAACATCACTCACCAGCAGAAGAAGCTCAACGAAGACGAACTCCGCCACTTCCGCGAGCGGTTCGATATCCCCATTTCGGACGACGAAGTGGCCAAGGCGCCCTTCTACCGTCCGCCGGCCGACAGCCCCGAAATGAAGTACCTGCAATCGCGCCGCGAAGCCCTGGGCGGCTATGTGCCCAGCCGGCGCAAGTCGCTGGTCAAGCTCAAGCCGCCCAAATGGGAAGACTTCGCCGAGTTCTTTGCCGGCAGCGAGGGTCGCGACGTGTCGTCGACGATGGCCTTCGTCCGGCTCCTCAATCGCTTGATGCGCGACAAGGCGTTGGGCCGATACATTGTGCCGATCGTGCCCGACGAGGCCCGCACCTTCGGCATGGAGGCCATGTTCCGCCAGTTCGGCATCTACGCTCACAGCGGCCAGCTCTACGAGCCGGTCGACTCGGATACCGTGCTCTACTATCACGAGGCAAAGGACGGGCAGATCCTGGAAGAGGGGATCACCGAGGCGGGATCGATGGCGTCGTTCATCGCGGCCGCGACCGCCCACTCCAGCCACGGAATCAACATGATTCCCTTCTTCATCTACTATTCGATGTTCGGCTTCCAGCGGATCGGCGACCTGATCTGGGCCGCCAGCGACATGCGCTGCCGCGGGTTCCTGCTCGGCGGCACGGCCGGCCGGACGACCCTGGCCGGCGAAGGCTTGCAGCATCAGGACGGCAACAGCCTCCTCTACGCGCTTGCCTACCCGACTCTCCAGGCCTACGATCCCTGCTATGCCTACGAAATGGCGGCCGTCGTGCTCGACGGCATCCGCCGCATGTTCTTCGACGAAGAGGATGTTTTCTATTACATCACGTTGATGAACGAAAACTACGAGATGCCGCCGTTGCCCATGCAGCAAGACGTTTCGGGCCGGAATGTCTCGGAAGCGATCTGCCGGGGAATTTACCGCCTGTCTTCGCGCGACTTGGGCAAGAAGTCGCCCAAGGTCCGCCTGTTCGGCTCCGGGGCTATCTTGCGAGAGGTGCTGCGTGCCCAGGACATCCTCGACCAGCAGTTCGGCGTGTCGAGCACGGTCTACAGCGTGACGAGCTACAAGGCCCTGTACGACGACGGGAACGCGTGCGAGCGTTGGAACCGGCTCCATCCCGGCGAGAACCGCCGGCCCTTCGTTACCCAGGCGGTCGACTCGGAGGGCGGGCCCATCGTGGCCGCCAGCGACTACGTGAAGGCCGTGCCGCTGTCGCTCGCCCGTTGGCTGCCGGGGCCCTATGCCGTGTTGGGAACCGACGGCTTCGGACGCAGCGAAGCCCGCCAGGAACTGAGGCGGTTCTTCGAAGTCGACGCCGAGAACATCGCCCTGGCAGCCCTCACCGAACTGGCCGATCAGGATAAGTATCCCCGCGAGAAACTGGCGGCGGCGATCAAGAAACTCAGCCTGGATCCCGAAAAGCCCAACCAGACGGAAGTGTAGATTTCTCCAGTTTGAGGAATCCTGATTTGTCATTTCGGATTTGTTTCGGATTTCGAGATTCGGATCTCGTATTTCACCCCAACGCCACTTTATCCATTGCCGTCCACATACCGACATGAGCATCGAATTCAAACTACCCGAACTGGGCGAGAACATCGAAAGCGGCGACGTCGTCAACGTGCTGGTGCGCGAGGGCGACGTGATCGAAGGGAATCAGGGCGTCGTCGAACTGGAGACCGACAAGGCCGTGATCGAAGTGCCCTGTCCCCACGCGGGCAAGGTCGAGAAGATCCTCGTCGGCAAGGGCGATACGGTCAAGGTAGGCCAGGTCCTGCTGACGATCGACGGGGCGGCCGAAGCGGAGCCGCAGGCCCCGGCAGACCAGGAGCCGCCGGCGAAAGAAAAGGCCCCGGCCAAGAAGTCGGAACCGGCGAAGAAATCGGCTCCAGCCGAATCGGCGCCCGTTGCGACGCCGCCGTCGCCTGCTCCTGCCGCCGAAGGCGGACCGATTCCGGCCGGACCGGCCGCGCGTCGGCTGGCTCGGGAGATGGGCGTCGACCTGGCACGAGTCGCCGGCTCCGGGGCTCGCGGGCGGATCACCGTCGAAGACGTCGAGGCCGCCGGGTCGGGCCGGAGAGCCGCCGCGCCGGCGGCACCGATCGGCCGGCCCGTCGTTCCCCCCGGCACGCCCGGCAGCGACAACTGGGGCAGCATTCGCGTCGAAAAGATGTCGAAGATCCGCCGGACGATCGCCGCCCAGATGGTCAAATCGGTGAGCACGGCGCCCCACGTGACCAATTTCGACGACGCGGACATCACGGTCCTCGAGGAGATGCGGAAGAGCGTTCCCAAGGGTTATCTCGGGGAGGACATCAAGCTGACGGTGATGCCGTTCGTGATGAAGGCCGTGGCGGCCTCGCTGCGGCAGCATCCCGTGCTGAACGCCTCGATCGACGACGAAAACGAGCAAGTCGTCTACAAGGAATATGTCAACCTGGGAATCGCCGTCGACACGCCTCGCGGCCTGGTGGTGCCCGTGATGCGGGGCGTCGACCGCATGACCATCGGGCAGATCGCCGGCGAACTGGCCACACTGGCCGGCAAGGCCCGCGACGTGAGCTTCACCATTGAGGACCTCCGCGGCGGCACCTTCACAATCAGCAATCTCGGGGCCGTGGGGGGGATCTACAGCACTCCGGTCATCAACCATCCCGAGGTGGCCATACTGCTCCTGGGTCGTTCGCGATGGATGCCGATCGTCCGCGACGGCAATGTCGAAACGCGGTTCATGATGCCGCTGAGCCTTTCCTACGATCACCGCCTTGTCGACGGCGCCGCGGCCGCCCGTTTTCTCAACCAGGTGATCGACTATCTGGAGACGCCGGCGAAGTTGTTGATTACGGGGTAGTGTTGACGCTTTGCACAACTACAATGGGAAGCTTGGATCGAACAGCAAATACGGATACAAGATGGATACACAACTGGTAATCGTCGGTGGCGGACCGGGTGGCTATGCGGCGGCATTCCTGGCCGCAGACCTGGGGATGCGGGTCACGGTGGTCGACGTCGAAAAGCGTCTTGGCGGAGTCTGCCTGTTGCGGGGATGCATCCCCTCGAAGGCTCTGCTCCACGTGGCCAAAGCCATGGCCGAGGCCGAGCACCTGGCCGAATGGGGCGTGAGCTTCGACAAGCCCGCAATCGACCTCGACAGGATCCGCAAGCGGAAAGACAAGGTCATCTCGACCCTGACCGGCGGGCTCGGGCAGTTGGCCAAGAAACGCAAGGTCGACGTGATCCAGGCTCGTGCCACGTTTGAAGACTCGCGGACCCTCAAACTCGATGCGGTCGGCGACAAGCCGCTGGACGACGACCGGCTCCGCTTCCAGCACTGCATCCTGGCAACCGGTTCCAGCCCTACGAAGATCCCGGCCTTCAACATCGGCTCCAACCGGGTGATGGACTCGACCGGGGCCCTCGCGCTGCCCGACATTCCCGAGTCTTTGCTGGTGGTCGGCGGCGGCTATATCGGCCTGGAAATGGGGACCGTCTATGCCGCTCTCGGCAGCCGCGTCTCAGTGGTCGAATTGCTGGACGGGCTGCTCCCCGGTGCCGATCGCGACCTGGTCAAGCCGCTGGCCAAGCGGCTCTCGGGCCAGTTCGAGTCGATCTGGCTCAACACGAAGGTCGTCTCCATGGCCGAGCGGGACGACGCAGTCGAAGTCACCTTCGAGGGCGACCTGGACGAGAAGGTCCACCGGTTCAGCCGGGTGCTGGTCTCGATCGGGCGCCGGCCGAACAGCGCCGGCCTGGGCCTGGAGAACACCAAGGTCGAGGTGAACGAGAAGGGGTTCGTCGTCGTCGATTCGAAACAGCGGACCGCCGACCCCAGTATTCTGGCCATCGGCGACGTTGCCGGCGAGCCGATGCTCGCCCATAAGGCGGCCCATGAAGGCAAGGTGGCGGTCGAGGTGCTGGCGGGCGAGCCGGCCGAGTTTGCCCCGCGGGCCATCCCGGCGGTGGTCTTCACCGATCCCGAAATCGCCTGGGCCGGATTGACGGAGAACGAAGCCAAGGCGAAGCAAATCGACGTTGCCACGGCCGTTTTCCCCTGGGCGGCCAGCGGCCGGGCACAAGCGGTGGGGCGCACCGAGGGATTCACCAAGTGGCTGATCGACCCGAAGAGTGAGCGGGTCGTCGGGTGCGGCATCGTCGGGCCGGGAGCCGGGGATCTGATCGGCGAGGCCGTGCTGGCGATCGAGATGGGTGCGGCCGTCCGGGATCTGACCGACTCGATTCATCCTCACCCCACCCTGACCGAAACGCTGGGGGCGGCCGCCGAGGTCCATTTCGGCACGGCCACGGACCTCTACCGGCCGAAACGCTAGCGCCCGGCGCCGCCGAGAGGCGTCAGGGGAACTGCAAAGTAGCAGGCACGCTCCGCCGTGCCGTCCGCAGAACTGCAAAGTAGCAGGCACGCTCCGCCGTGCCATCCGCAGAACTGCCGGAAATCCCGATTTTCCGCCAGCGGCGCTCGAAGAGCGCCTGCTACTTCTCTTGCCACAAGAGGACTTTGCAGTTCTCCTGGAGGAGGCGTGCCGGGCCTTGTATTTTCGAGGCGATTCGCTATCCTTGATTCGTGCTATCGACAGACAAACGACTTCCCGATTTGCCGGGCGGCGCGACAACCCGGGTTCTGTGGGAGAAACCGAGAGGTCGTTTTTCGGCTTGGTCGTCGACAATCTGATGTACTCTCGCCGGATTCCCGGATCGGACCGTGAGCTGTGGTTGTTGCGGGCACGGAGCACGCCGGGCCGAATTCCCCCATGCTGCTGCGATCGTGTCTTGGCTTCCTGGACGTCCTTCACGACCGAGGAGCACATCCTTGCCAATCCCCGTGCCGCCGCGCCCTCATCCAGGGCCGTCTTGGGCAGAGAACAGGAGATGACGAATGGAACGAACGGCTAAACTGACTTTCGAGGGGCATGAGCTTGAACTGCCCATTGAAGAGGGTGCCGAAGGCGAACTGGCCATCGACGTCAGCGATCTTTACGGCAAGACGGGCGCAACGACGCTCGATCGCTCGCTGGCCAACACGGCCCTGTGCCGCAGCCAGATCACCTACATCGACGGCGACAAAGGAATTCTGCGTTACCGCGGGATTCCCATTGAAGACCTGGTCTATCGGCCCAACTTCGTGGAGATCGCCTGGCTGCTGATTTTCGGCCGGCTTCCCAATCGCCAGGAGCTTTCCGACTTCAGCGAAGCCCTGTCGAACAACCAACTCCTGCACGAAGGTCTCAGGCACCAGTTCCAGCACATTCCGGTCGACGCGCCCCCCATGGCGATCCTGTCGGCCATGCTCAACAACCTGGCCTGCTACCACCAGGAACTTCTCACGGTCGAAGACACGGAGCAGTTCACGCTGGCCGCCGCCCGGCTGATCAGCAAGGTCCGCACGATCGCCGCGTTTTCCTATCGCCGGTCGCGTGGTCTGCCGATCATCCATCCCGATCCGGCCCTCCGCTACTGTGCCAACTTCCTCCACATGATGTTCTCCGTCCCCTACCGGCACCATGTGCTCGATCCGGAAATCGAGGACGCGTTGAACCTGATTTTTATTCTGCACGCCGATCACGAGCAGAATTGCAGCACCGCCACGGTTCGCACCGTCGGTTCGGCGAGAGCCAATCTGTTCGCCTCCTGTGCGGCGGGCGTCTGCGCACTCTGGGGCCCCCTCCACGGCGGAGCCAACGTCGAGGTGATCAGCATGCTCGAACAGATCGCCGCGGGCGGAATGGAACCCGAGGAGTGCATCCGCCTGGCCAAGGACAAGGACTCCGGGTTCCGGCTCTTCGGATTCGGACACCGCGTCTACAAGAACTACGATCCCAGGGCCAAGATCCTGCGCGAGACCTGCGAGCGGGTGTTTGCCAGGATTCAGGTTCGCGACCCGCTGCTCGATATCGCCCGGAAACTGGAGGAACTGGCCCTCAAGGACAGCTACTTTGTCGACAGGAGGCTCTATCCGAATGTCGATTTTTACAGTGGAATTATCTTGCGAGCGATGGGCATTCCGACGAATATGTTCACGGTGTGCTTTGCCATCGGACGTCTACCGGGTTGGATCGCCCATTGGAAGGAACAGCATGACGACCCGTCGAGCCGGATCATCCGCCCCCGCCAGGTGTATCTCGGCTCGAAGCAACGCGGCTACGTGCCCATGAGTGAGCGGTAGCAGCAGGACGCCGATCGTTCCCTTCCTCCAAGGACCGACTTGTGCTCCGAACGCGTCAGAAACTGGGAAAATACGTGATCGAACGGCGACTGGCCGAGGGACCGTTCGCCAACGTCTATCGAGCGCTCGACACGATTGAGGGTGTCCGAGTGGCGCTCAAGGTGCCCCAGCCCCATCTGGTGACCAAGGAGCTTCTCGAAGAATTCCGCGAAGAAGTGCGCCTCATGGCGAGGCTCGATCACGCCCATATCCTGATGCTGAAGGACGCCAGCCTGATCGACGGACACTTCGTCATAGCCCTTCCCCTGGGGCAACGAACGCTTGCCGATCGCATGCAGACCCGCATGGGACTGAAGACGGCGCTCCGCTACGCCGAGCAGATGCTCGACGCCGTGGCCTACGCCCATGAGAACCGCATCATCCACTGCGACCTGAAGCCGGAGAACTTCCTGATTTTCGACGACGATTGGCTGCGTCTGGCCGACTTCGGCATCGCTCGGGTGGCCCGCCGGACCATCCAGGGCTCGGGTTGGGGCACCCTCGGCTACATGGCGCCGGAGCAGGCCATGGGCAAGCCTTCGTTCCGTTCCGACGTTTTTTCGCTCGGCCTGATCCTCTATCGGATGTTCTCCGGTCGCCTTCCCGATTGGCCCTACGACTGGCCCCCCGTCGGCTTCGATCGCCTACGCCGCCAGATCCACCCCAAGATGATCGAGGTCGTGCGGCGTGCCATGGAATTCCAATCCCGCCGCCGCTACGCCGATGCCAGCCAGATGCAGGCAGCCTTCCTGCGAGCGCGGCCCGCGGCGCTCAGGTTCCGTGCGCAGAAAGCCGGCAAGAAGGCCCGATCCGACACCGACAAACGGGACTGGAAGACGATCCGCTTTCAACAGTTTCAACGCGAGCACGGCCATGAACTGGCGGCACGGCACACGTGCCGTCGCTGTGGCGGCCCGGTGGCCGAGGCCATGGCGTTCTGCTGCTGGTGCGGAACGAGCCGGACCGTCCATCGCGGCGAAACGGCGTTTCCGGCCGCATGCCCGCGATGCAAGCGAGGCCTCAAGCTCGACTGGCGATTCTGTCCCTGGTGTTTCGGGCCGGGATTCGAAGTCACGACCAACCGGCAGTTCGGCGACATACGCTACGAAGGGCGCTGCGAGAATGCCAAGTGCACGCGAAAGCAGCTCATGCCCTTCATGCGCTATTGTCCCTGGTGCCGAACCAAGGTGCGGAGAAGATGGAAAGTACCGGGGTCCTCGCAGAGGTGCTCTTCCTGCGGATGGGGAGTCTTCCGGTCCTACTGGAGCTACTGTCCCTGGTGCGGAAAACGGATTTCTGCGGAATGAGCCGGCGGCAGGGAAAAGGACTGCCGGCCAGACCCGTAACTCAGGCTGGATGACCTGTGACTGATACTGCACGAACCTACGTCGGCCTGGACATGGAGGCCTGCGAAGCCGTTTCGACGTCCTTGGGCACGGCGGTCGTCGTTACCTCGCGTGCTCCGGGCAAGGAGACCGGCAATGAGGATGCAGCCGCGATCCTCCCTGCCGGCCCCGATTCCCTGGTGCTTGCGGTCACCGACGGGTTGGGGGGCGGACCCTCCGGCGAGATTGCGTCGAATATCGCCCTGCAAAGTCTGGCCGACGCGGTCGAACGCGCCCTTCTGGGAGATATCCTGCTGCGTGCGGCGATCCTCGACGGCTGCGAAACGGCAAACCGGACGATCCTCCAACTGAGCAAGGGCTCGGCAACCACCCTGGCGGCGGTGGAGATCCAAGGCCGAACGGTGCGGCCCTACCACGTGGGCGATTCCACGATCCTCGTCGTGGGGCAGCGCGGGAAGGTCAAGTTGCTCACGACCTCCCATTCCCCGGTCGGTTTTGCCGTCGAAGCAGGGATGCTGGACGAGCAGGAGGCCATGTTTCACGACGACCGGCATATCGTATCGAACGTCGTGGGATGTCCCGCCATGAAGATCGAACTGGGGCCCGTCGTCGAACTGGCTCCGCACGACACCCTGCTCCTGGCAAGCGACGGCCTGTTCGACAACCTGCACCTCGACGAGATCATCGAACGAATCCGTAAAGGCCCTCTGGCCAGGTGCGCCGAGCGGCTGCGTGCCGACGCGCGACAACGCATGATCGCCCAAGAACCCGGCAAACCGAGCAAGCCCGACGATCTGACGTTGATTGCCTTTCGCCAGTCGCCGCCGCAAGACTGACGGGGCATGTCCCGGTCATTGCGTCCAACCGTTCAGACAGTCGGCCAGCCAAGCGGCCAGATCCGGACGGAGGGGCGGATCGGGAGCGGCGCCGTAGTCGACTGCGCCTCGCGCGTAGGGACCGCCGTCGTACGCCCGGCGAAACACATACTGAATGTCCAGCGGCACTTCCGCTTCGCCCTTGCGCAAGGGGACGGGGATACAGGGGAGCGAGTCCTCCAGGCGAACGGGGAATAACTCGAAATCGAGTTCCGCCCCACGTAGCCACGCACGGTCTACGGCAATCACATAGTCGGGCCGAGGCTCCAATTGGCTGGTCAATTCGACGATCGCCGGCCCCCCGACCAACGGCTCGCCTCCGCGCAGCAGATCCAACTCGATCAGCGACGTGTCGCTGCTCAGAATCTCCTGCTGCTTCGCCTCGTAGGCCCGGCGGTCGGGGCCGGGGCGCTTGTTCGTCGGACTGACGATCTCGATCAGCGTCACCAGCGCATGGCCCCGCGATACATCGCGAATCTCGACGAAATGGTGGCGCAGCGGCTCGTTGGGAACCTTCATGCGGACCGAGGGCGAAACGTCGGCTCGCGGCTCGTCGAGCACGGCCACCCCGGCATGTCGAGAAGCCGGCACTCGCGGTTTGACCACAGCGACGTCAGGGACGATTCGCCGCGAGGGTTCGTCCCCAACGATCCCCACCTCCGGCCGCATTTCAAGCCGTGCGTAGTAGGGGCGAGGGAGCGTGTGGTTCAGTACGATACTGATTTCGCCAGCCAGCCGGTCAAGAAAATCCGGCCAGATGTCTGGAGTTTCCAGGTAGGGATCCATTCCAGGAAAAGGGGAAGGCATGATTTGGCTCCCGAGGCGTCTTGGCTCCAACACGATTGTACCGCCATCGTACCTCGTCATTCCAGTGGGCAACCGAGGGTACCAGAAGGTGGCGCAAGCGTTTACCCGCGCCAGGCGGCCTTATAACTGAGCCCCAGATTGAGAATGCGCTGAAGCAGCATCTCGTAGGAGATACCCACCCGCTCCGCACTCTCGGCGAAATCCTCGCCGTATTCCAGGTTGGGGTTCGGATTGGCCTCCAGAAGATAGACCTGGCCGTCTTCGCCCAAACGCAGATCCATCCGGGCATACCCGCTGAGGGACAGGCAGCGGTAGACTCGCTTGCAGATGCTGGTGATCTGCCGGTCGACGCCGGGCGGCAGGTGCCTCGCGGGTCCCGTCTTGATGCCCAGCGCCTTCTGCGTCTTGGCGTCCCACTTCACCCGGCGAGTGGCGATCCGGGCCATTCCTTCCGGCATTCTCGTGAACCGCATTTCCCAGATCGGAAAGGCCGTCAGACGCTGATTCCCGATCAAACTCACGTACAGTTCACGCCCTTCGATGTACTCTTCGGCCAGTGCGTCGGTGCGCACGTGTTCGTGGACATAAGCGACCTGATCGGCCAACTGGTTCTCATTGCGAACGATCGACTTCTGGGAGATGCCCATGGAGGCCTCCTCGTTGACCGATTTGATCATCAGCGGGAAACCTAGCCGTTGCGGACGGCGGACGCTCTTACCCCTCTCGAAGACGATGAACTTCGGGGTCCGGATCCGATGGTAGGAGAGGATCTGCTTGCACAGCGCCTTGTCGTGGGAGAGCATGAGCCCGCGAGGATTGCAGCCCGTATAGGGCTGCTTGATCAATTCCAGATAGCTCACCACGTGCTGATCGTAGACGGCCACCCCGTGGAACTCCTCCACCAGGTTGAAGGCGATGTGGGGCTTGTGCTTGCGGATCGCTCGGCGCACGAGCCCCAGGTCGTCGCTGACCCCGAGAGGGAAGACGTCGTGGCCCAGGGCTTCAAGCCCGGCGCAGACGTCGTATTCCGACTTCCAATCGGCAATCTCTTCGTCGGAGAGACCTCTGATCGTATCGGGGGGTACCAGGTCCTCGTGCATCAGAACGAGGATTCGGAGTTTCTTCATGGAAGGGTTCAGAGTTCAGGGTTCAGGTCCCAGACGCCGGACTCCAGGGTCTTGCAGCGCGACACGTTCTCCGCAGCAGCACTGGTACCTCTTTTTCGCTGCTGCGAGATTCGCCCTATCAGCCCGCCGACGAAGTCAGGTCCTACAAAGCCACGCGATGGTGGCCGGCATGTAGGTAGTTCATGGTTTGGACGGTCAACATCACCAGCATATCGCGCCGGACGGCATCCTCGCTACGGTCGACGCGGAGTCTCATCTTTCGACAACTGTCGATCATCTCGCCCAGGACCTGGTCGATCGTGTACTGATACTCCCCCGTCCAGTGGGCAACGAGCCGGCGCAACTCCGGGCGGATTCTCCGCAAATAGCTTGCCGCGGCGGGAAGATCGGTCTGGTCGGGCTCGCCGGAGAAGACCCGGCGCAGGTCGCGGTCGTGGAAGTTGGGATGGTCCAGCCCGTAACGGCCCCGCTTCTCCCGATAGTGCTCACCCAGCGTCTTCTTCATGTCGCGCAATCCGGCCACGTGCTGGCGACAGGTGTTGCTGGGCCTCGCACCGATCAGTCCCTTTATGGTCCGGTCGACATATTCCAGCTTCTTCAAGGCCGGCCAACCGCGATATTGGGTCCTCCAACCGGACCGCGGCTTGAGCCAGACGGCAAAGGTTTCGGCGAAATCCTCCGCCGGATGGCTTTGGGCATACCAGGAATCGAGATGGACGACGTAGCTCCGGCTGTAGGGCCGCGGACTGTAATAATCAGGGTAGGGCTCAGAGTACTTGCCGAAGGTCTCTCGCCACTGGCGGCGCCGGTGCAGCCCGTAGGCCGTATCCAGCGCGTGACCGGCCTCATGCCGCAGGATCTGCATACACCACTCTTCCGTTCCACCTTCCACTTCCAGCACCTGCCGGCGTTCGAGCCGCGCCAACCGTGGATGCGCCAAATAGAACGGGATGGCCACGCCGGGCACTCCGTCGGGCGAGAACCACTCGTCAGACAACCAGAAATGGGGCCGAAAAGAGACGTGCCGCTGCTCTAACTCCTGGTAGAGCTTATAGATACGTCGTTCGAGCGGCGTCCCCTCGATACGCAGCTTCAGGTCGCACATGCGGACTTGCAGCAACTCGGCGTCCGAGAATTCGGCCCAGTGCAGCTTCTGCCCGTTCAGGCTGATGGCATGTTTGGCGATGCGATATCTTTTCGCGCGACGCGGCATCTTGAACCGGGCACCCCTTGCTTCGACTGACGAGTATCGTCCCAACTCACCCGAGAGAATTGGAACTGTTCCCTGGGCACAACCTGCAGTGCCTCTCAGCTTCCCACATACAGATGTCTGTCGTACGGTGCGTGTCCCTAATGGAGTATACCGTGTGATTTGGATTCGTTCCAGGTGATTTCGGGTTGTTGTTTGGTCGCCAACCCATATCGAAGGCGTCCCGTTGCTAATCATCCTGATAAAATCGCATCTGCGAAGGCTACCTGCGCGACCGCCGGAGCAGGAGCGCTACCAGCCAAATGAGCGCCTCGCCGAAGAAGAGCAACACCACCGTCGTGACGATCATGAACATCAGACTGTAGGCCGCCAGCAGGAACCAGAGGACCGGGTCCAGGTCTTCGGCCGACTTCTGAATCGCCAGCAGGACGCAGCGGATCCCTCCCAGGTAGACGGCAAAGGGGATGAACAGCAGCAGTGCCGTGGCCATCCCGAACTGCCTCTCCGGACCGGCTCGTCCGACCAGTCGCACGCAAAGGACTCCGATCGCCGCCAGCACCACCAGCGTGCAACCGGCAACCACGCCGGCCGTCACGGCGACGGGCGTGCCGGTGATATGGCTGAACAGGGCCGTAAGCAGGCCCAGATAGGCCGGTCCGACGATCAGGCTGATCGCTCGCTGCCGGAAACGGGGCGCAAACGGGCTTGGCACGTGAAAAACCTCTGGATGGGAACCGCAGTCTGGCCTCAAGACACGTATCAGAGTACCGCAGATCGGAGTCCAAAGGGAGACACCGGCCGGATTGCGGAATCGCTTGGTTTCCTCAACCTACGGCCAATGATATCGGGTTCGCAACGGAGCCTCTCAAACACCGCGGTTTCCATCGCGAAGCCCACGAGGAATCCGACCCCGTCAGCCGGAACGGTCGTAGCTTGCCTTGCTGTGCCCGGGCAGCTCGATGATTGTCAAGTGAGTGCTACCGCTTGCTGGCCACTTTCTGCGGTTGAAGAAGATCGTACATCGCCTTGGCCTCTTCCTCCGTCGCAAAGGCCAGATAACACCAGTTCTTCGCGGCGACGGCTCTCTGCCGCAGTACCTTCCCGTTGGCCGCCGGTCGTAGTTGCGATGCAGCCGCATTCCCGGCGCAATAGTAGTATTCGAAAAGCAGCATCGCGGCGCTCCTGCGACCTTGTGTCATCCTGACCGCACTGTTCTGCCTCGCCTGCCACCCGTAAGTTGTTGTTACGGTATCGCCGGACACGTAACGTGATTTCTTAGCCCCCATAGCAGAATCCGTGAACACGATCACGTACCAGGTGCTCTTGTCAGCAGGATTGACCTTCGAGGTGAAGCGGGTCTTGAGTTCCTTCTCAAAGCCCCTGACAACCTTCTCCTGGGCGACTGTGAGTCTTGGCTGTCCAAGCCCGGGGGCTTGCGCAAAGGTCCGGCTGGGAACAAGAACCGCGATCAGAACCGCGGCTGCAGCCAGTGGCGGGAGGACAAGAGGCGGCAACGCCGGGTAGCGAGACTGCCTGATAGATGGACACAAACGCAGGGCTTCGACGTTCATACTTTCTCCCTCCTCTTCTGAACAGCAGCTGCCACGCCATCTCACTACCTCCATGTTCGTGGTCCGCTTTCGAAATGGGGAAAACTCGCAGATCTCTTCCCGCGTCCCGCCATTTCTGCGTTGCACCTACCCCCAATTGGAACTACAATCGTCGCTGAGCCGGGTTCGAAGGCCCTTCTCCTGGAGCCTCTTCCGTTCAATGGACAATCGAAGCAACTACGAACCCTTTCCCACGACCATGTGGAGCCTCGTCAAACCGCCCGAGGAGGGCGACGAGGAGCAACATCGGGCGACTATGGAGCGGCTGGCTGCAGGCTACTGGAGGCCGGTCTACTGTTTCATCCGCAGCAGAGGCTATTCAGCCAGCCGTGCGGAGGACCTTACCCAGGAGTTCTTTCTGCAACTCTTGGATCGAGATTGGATCCGCCGAGCTGATCGCCAACGCGGACGCTTTCGAACCTTCCTCCTCACGATTCTGGTTCGTTTTCTCAGCGATCAAGGGCCGAACCGAGCCCCGCGCCAACGACAGTTCGACACCCGCATGGTGCCGATCTCATCGCTCATCCGCGACGGAGACCGGCACTTCGAACCCTCGGATTCGCAGACGCCCGAACACGTTTTCATGCGTCAGTGGGCGAAAGCGGTCGTCGCAACCACGTGTCGGCGTCTCGAGACATGGTGCCGAGAGCGGGGGAAATCGCAATGGCATGACGTCTTTCAGCTTCTGCGTTTTCCTGATCCGGGAAGACCGCGGCCCACTCAAGAGGCGATTGCCGAGCAACTCGGTATTTCTCGCGATCAGGTCCGATATGCCGCAGCGGAAACCTCATCGCAGTTTGCCGAACTCCTGCGTCAGGAAATCGCCGGCCAAGTCGAATCCGGGCTGGACATCGAGCAGGAGCTTTGCGACCTGCAAACGGTCCTCGCGGAATAGCTGTGGAACTTGCCGCCGGGTCTGCCTTCCGTTCGTGATAGGCACGCCCGGTGGCTGGAAATCGGCTTGCGACAGACTGACCCAGGTGAAGGTCGACGAGATTTCAGGTAACTCTGTACGGCATTCCCCAAACCCTGATTTCTTCCCGAATACAGTGGTGACGTGAGTCGATCTGCTGGACGAAAAGGGGCCGAATTCCAGGAACTAAGGGGGGAAGACCGTGCCGGCAAAATCTCCAACACCAGACCGCTGCGACGGACTAGTTGTTCCCCCCAACGGTTGTGGTACAATCGGTCCCCACGGTGACACCTGCTGCGGCAGGGCCGTGGAGACCCGCGGTCCGGCCAGGACCGGCAGAGATTTGGCTCCAAATGGGGGGAGCCGTTTGATGAAGCGTCTCAGGATCCAGTGTCCCAACTGCGGAAAAGCTTATGAGATCGCCGACGAGAGCCTTGGGGCCCGGGCGGTCTGCAAACACTGTCAGCAGACGTTCACGATCAGCCTCGATCAAACGCTCAAACCGCAGTCCGGCCCCCAACCGGCGCCTTCTCCAAACCCCACGGAATCCGACAGCAGTGGCCCCCGAAAAGGTAAGAGGATCGGGCACTACAAGCTCAAAGAAAAGCTCGGCGCCGGGGCCATGGGCGAGGTTTGGAGAGCCCGCGATCTCCGCCTGGCCCGCGACGTGGCGATCAAGTTCCTGCCCGGCGTTTACGCCAGCGGCGACGAACGGCTCAGACGGTTTATGATCGAGGCGCGTGCGGCGGCCCGGCTCGATCACACGAACGCGGTGACGATCTACGAGATCAGCGAGGAGAAAGGCGTTGTCTACATCGTCATGCAGTACGTGGCGGGCGCGTCTCTCGACAAGGTTGTGGCGAAACAGGAGCGGATGGACTGGCGGGATGCCACGCGGGCCGTTCTTGACGCCGCTGCCGGCCTCGGTGCCGCACACAAGCAGGGGATCGTCCATCGCGACGTGAAGCCGGCCAATCTTCTCCGCGATGCGGAGGGTGTCACTCGCGTGGCCGATTTCGGTCTGGCGAAGGCCCTGGCCGGTACGCAGCAGATCAGCCGGGAGGGTGCCATTCTGGGCACGCCCGCCTTCATGGCGCCGGAGCAGTGGATCAATCGGGGTATCGACCACCGCAGCGACCTCTACTCGCTGGTCTGCACTTACTACTACCTGCTGACGGGCGAAACGCCTTTCGAAGCGCCCGAGATGATCGCGCTTCGTTATCAGCATGCGGAAGTGCCGCTGCCCGACCCTCGCGAGTACGCGGCCAATCTGCCGGACGGCGCGTGCCGCATCCTCATCCGCGGCACCCAAAAGCCCCAGGCCGACCGGTACCAGACGGCCGACGAGTTGATCGAAGCCCTCAAGGCCGTCCTGGAGACGCCTCAGGAGTCGATGTTCTCCGGCACGCCGTGGGAGCAACTGATTCTCCAGGTGAGCGCCTCTGAATATCCAACCCTGGCGGATGAGCCGCTGGCTTTGTTAAGAAGTTCCCAGGCCCAGCGAGTTCTGAAGCGGATGCGTTCGAAGCCGCCCACGATCAAGTGGATTGCCGCCGGCCTGATCGGCTTCTTCGCGTTTCTTTGTCTGGGCGTGATTCTTTACGTCTCCACCGACTATGGGACGGTGAAGATCGAACTGCCGTACGACGACCCCGGAATCGTGGTCAAGGTCGACGACAATGAGATCGATATCGCCGGTCTAGGGGAGCCGCTCAAGTTCAAGGTGGGAGAGCATGGGCTGGAGGTAGCGTCGGAGAAGTACACATTCCAAGGGCCCCGGTCGTTTCGAGTGAAACGCGGGGCGAATGACCCATTAGTGGTGACGTTGGTGCCGAAGAAGGGGGCAGGCAGCGTTGCGCAGGTTGAGAAGAGCGAGTTGAAGAGGATAGCGTCGTCATCGGAGGAACCAGCCTTGTCGGGGGGAACTGCAACTGCGCCGCTGGTCGTTGCAGGTGCGGGGATCAAGAATGCGCCCGCGCAGGTGGACCAACCGTCTGGTTCATCGCGTTCTGAATCAGGACAATCGCATCCCCCATTAGCTATTGCCCCGTTCGATGCCGATCAGGCCGCGCGATACCAGCAGGAATGGGCAAAGTATCTCGGAATGCCGGTCCAACTGGAGACCTCAATCGGGATGAAACTCGTCCTCATTCCGCCGGGCGAGTTCACCATGGGATCCGCAGGCCCCGGAAGCGACGGCAACGAACGACCCGAACATAAGGTGGGGATCAGTCGTGCCTTTCTGATGGGGGCTCATGAGGTCACCGTTGGTCAATTTCGCAGGTTTGTGGAAGACGCCCGGTATCGTACTTCTGCAGAAGAAAGCCCCCAAGGTGGTGTCGTCCTGCTTGACGGGAACCGTCGCGAGGAACATCGGAAGGATTGTAGTTGGCAGGCTCCTGGTTTCGCGCAAGACGACGATCATCCCGTGGTCCAGGTGAGTTGGATTGATGCTGTGGCTTTCTGTGAATGGCTCGCGCGAAAAGAAGGCACAAAATACCGCCTTCCAACCGATGCCGAAGCCGAGTACGCATGCCGCGCCGGGACGGTCACGAGGCACCCCTTTGGGGACAGCGTGGATAATCTGCACAAGATAGCCAATCTGGCCGATCAGTCACTCGTTAAGCATTTGGGGCCGGTCAAGCATGCGGCTCCTTGGACCGACGGATTTCCATTCACGTCGCCCACGGGGAGCTTCCCCGAAAATGCTTTCGGACTGCACGACCTGCTCGGCAACGTCTGCGAATGGTGCGCCGATTGGTTTGGACCGTACTCGGCGGAGTTCCAGGTGGATCCACAGGGACCTCGGACTGGCGTTCAGCGAGTGATCCGCGGCGGAGGGTACTTCCTGCCGTCGGAACGATTTGCCAGCTGCAATCGCGGATTCAACGGACCGGCCACGGCGTTCTACCATACCGGTTTTCGTGTCGTCTGCGAGATCCCTGTTGAAGCCCTTCCTACTCGTCAATCCGTCGGCGAGGTTAGCTCGAGTCCCGGCGCGATTCTCTGGAAAGACGATTTTGGTGAAGATCGATTGGCAGACTATCGCCAGGAACTACCCTCCAAACCTGAGAACTGGACTGTCCAGGGAGGAGTACTGCGTCACAACGTACAACCGAGAGACAAGAGCGGGGACGCCTTGCTGCTTCCGTTCCCGATTGTTGGAGACGTGATCGTTGAGTACCGCGTGATCCCATGCGGAGAAGATATTTCCGACGCAAACTTTCGCGTTCATGATCTAACCTTTGTGTATGGCGGTAACGGCAACCGTCAGTCCTGGATCGGCCAAGGTGCACTCTATGAGACGAAGGGGCAACGGTTTAGTGCCTCCATACCAATAGACAGGCCAACAAGCGTGCAAGTTGAGTGCATCGGGAGCAACGCGGTTCTTCGGGTCGACGGAAACGTCGTTTGCTCAGGTAGCTTTGCTCATCTTCGCGGCAGTGATCCCACTATTCTCGGGTTTCAGGGCTACTTTGTTGGCCCAGATGTGTCGTTCGATGATTTGATTGTGCGACGCCCGACGTTGAAGGAATACGAGGCTAGTGGCGTTGCCTGCCCGGAACCAACACTAACCGTATCCCCACCGTCGCTCGAAGACTCGAACGCCATTGGGCAGGAATCTGTCGGCGAAGTGCGACGGTTCGTGGGGCACGAGGGACGTGCGGTCGACGTTGTATTCTCTCCTGACGGAACCCAACTCCTGTCCGTCGGTTACGATGGCACTGCAAGGTTGTGGGATATCACCACAGGCAAGGAAGTACATTCTTTTCAGGTCTGCAAAGAAGGAAGACTCTACAACACGGCGTTCTCTCCGGACGGCAGCCGAGCGATGGCATTTGGCACTCTTCCTGCTGTGTTTGTGTTTTCCCCGAAGCAAGGCGGAGAGACAAGGCGTATCGACCTTCCTTTTGTGGCTCGGTCTGCCTTCGCTGACCACGGACGGCTTCTGTACTGCGCTGATGCAAACGGTGTCGGCCTTCTTGTCTGCGACTCGAATACGGGTCAACAACTCCGAACGATTCCTTTTCAGAAGAAGATGAAACGATATTCATTTGGGTTCTCTGCCGATGGTTTAACCCTCGTCGGGGCCGGAGACGACGAGCGGATCCGAATTTGGGACTGTGGCACTGGCTCGGTCCTCCAGGAAATGGGACAACACCCCGGAGTTCGGACTTGCGCGATCGCTCCCAACGGCAAGCTGGTGCTCTCGGGCGGCATGGACGGCGTCATTCGCCGTTGGAATGTTGATTCCGGACAGGAAGCCGCCCAGTTGAAAGGGCACACTGATTGGATCTACAGCCTCAGTTTCTCCCCCGACTCAAAGAGAGCCCTCTCATCGAGTGGAGCGCCCATCAGCAACGGAGGCTTTGGCAAAGCGACCGAGAAGGCGATACGTCTCTGGGACCTCGAGAAAGGCTCGCAGATCGCCGAATTTCGAGGGCATGACAATCATATCCACAAAGTCGTCTTCTCCCCCGACGGACGTTACGCCGCGTCGGCCAGTTCCGACAGGACCGTTCGCCTCTGGCGGCTGCCTGATCCATAACCCGTGCGAGTGAATATCACAACGTCCGTGATACCGGCCTGCGAAGTGCAGGCGAGTTCTGCGGGCACCAGTCCCTTCCATGAACCAACTCAGAATCCAGTGCCCTAATTGCGGCAAGACATACCGGGCTGAAGCCGATAGCCTCGGGGGGCTGGCGGTCTGCCCGCATTGCGAGCAAACCTTCACCATCGGCGGGGACCAGACGGTTACCCCGCCGGGGGATCCAGGATCGCAGCCGGCAGCCCGTCCGGCAGATTCGCCCGGCGCGACACCGATTCCTGGCGACTTGAGTGAAGGCGGCCAATTTTCGGCAGCCCCGCCCGGATCGGCGAGCGTTGCCGGATTGCCGGAAAAGGTCGGTCAATTCGTTCTTCAGGAACGGCTGGGGCGCGGCGCCATGGGTGAAGTCTGGAAGGCCCATGACGTCCGGCTGGAGCGTAATGTTGCGATCAAGTTCTTGCCAAGAGAATTCGCCCGCGACCGGCAGCGGGTCAAGCGGTTTCTTACGGAAGCCCGTTCCGCCGGCCAACTCGACCACGGGAACGCCGTTACCGTCTACAAGATCGATCAGGAGAAGGACCTCGTCTATATTGTCATGCAGTATGTGGACGGGGCTTCGCTCGACAAGGTGGTACGACAGGAAGGCCCGCTCCCCTGGCGTGAAGCCACGCGAGTGATCCGCGATGCCGCCGCGGGGTTGCAGGCAGCGCACAAGCTCGGAATCATCCACCGCGACATCAAGCCGGCCAATCTCCTGCGAGACTCAACGGGAGTCACACGAGTAGCCGATTTCGGTCTGGCCAAGGCGTTGGCCTCCAACCAGCAGATCACTCAGGAGGGCGCCGCACTGGGCACGCCGGCCTTCATGGCGCCGGAGCAATGGATCAACCAGGGCGTCGACCACCGCAGCGACCTGTACTCACTTGTCTTGACCTACTACTACCTGCTGACCGGCCAAACGCCGTTTGAAGCGCCCGAGTCACTTACCCTTCGCTACCAGCACGTTCAAGTGCCGCTGCCCGACCCGCGGGAGCACGTGGCCAATCTGCCCGACGACGTTTGTCGCGTCTTGATTCGGGGATCGCAAAAGGAACCGGCAGAACGGTTTCAGACAGCGCGGGAGTTGATCGAAGCGATTGATTCGCTGATTGAGGCGTCGAACGAGCTGCTCGTTCATGGTGCACCCTGGGATCGACTCGTGACATCTTCTGCGACGCTGCTCCGAAAACTCAACGAAACGGGATTAGGCTCCGGATTCCACCCACAGATTCGACGTGCTGTCAGGCGGGGCAAGGGCAACCCGCGAACCACCAGACGGGTCATCGGCGGCCTCATCGCATCCGCTTGTCTTCTTGCGATCGCTGTGACGGTCTCGATCACGAGCCGTTCCGGTCCCGCTACAGCGTCACGCGACCGCGCAGCGTTCACCGAAAAGCAGCAGGATACTGGAAATCCGGGCCGTGAGTTGTCACCGCCATTGGCTGTCGCGCCATTTAATGCCCAGCAGGCGCAAGAATATCAACAACTCTGGGCGGACCACCTCGGTCTACCCGTCGAGTACACCAATTCAATCGGCATGAAATTCCGTTTGATCCCGCCCGGTGAGTTCATGATGGGCAGTGGGGAACAAGACCCGATCAGAAACAGCGACGAAACTCCACAGCACTTGGCACGTATCACGAAGCCGTTTTATCTTGGAGTCTGTGAAGTAACCCAACATGAATACACAAGTCTCGTCGGCGAGAATCCCTCGCATTTCAAGGGAGATATGCGGCCAGTGGACTCGGTTTCCTGGCACGATGCAGCTACCTTCTGCATGAAGCTGTCGGCATTGGAGTCTGATTCACGGTATCGACTTCCTACGGAAGCGGAATGGGAGTACGCGTGCCGTGCGGGAACAACTACGCGATTCGTTTGCGGCAACATACTGAATTCGCGCTACGTGTGGTATGGAGACAACAGCCATCAGGAAACGCATCCAGTTGGCACAACACTCCCAAATCCGTGGGGGGTTTGCGACATGCACGGAAACGTATGGGAATGGTGTATGGACTATTATACCGATGACTACTATCGTGTTTGCCCATTGGACGATGCAGCGGGGCCTGCGGATGGCGCCAACCGTGTGTGTCGTGGCGGAGGGTTCGGTCGTTCAAATCCGCGGTTCTATCGCTCGGCAATGCGAGGCGGGGACCCGCCTGAGGATCGCCAGATTCATTTAGGATTTCGTGTTGCACTGAACCGAGGCGATTAGGTGCGAACCGAGCATATGCTCTTCCGAGGTAATTGCCGAGATATCGAAGCCTCCTGTGGCTTGTGTAAGAGTGAGATTCAATACAGAGTGATTTCGACATCTTCGTTCCCCTGACGAGTCGACCGTCATGCCTCCCAAAGTCATCCTCGCCATCACTTCCGGCCCGCTGGAAGGCCACAAGTTTGAGTTCGATCAGCACGATACGTTCCTCTTCGGCCGCCGCTCAAACTGCCACGCGCGGATCACTGACGATCCTCGGGTCTCGCGGCACCATTTCATCCTCGAGGCCAATCCCCCTGATGCCCGCGTGCGCGATACGGGGAGCCGCAACGGGACGATCGTCAACGGCGTCAAATACGGCGGCCGGGAGAAGCACGAGACGCCCGCCCAGGCCGCCCTGCGACCGTATCCGGAGGTGGATCTGAAGCACGGCGATGTGATCACCGTTGGACGCACACGCTTGCTCGTGAGCGTTGAGACGCCGCCGACATGCAATCACTGCGGGATGGAAGTGCCCGAGGAGGAACTTGGGGCCGCGTATCAGGCTACTGAGACGTACCTCTGCCATACATGCCGGACGACCCCCATCGAGTCGCCCCCTGCCGTCCGACAGAAAGCCGTTGTATGCAGTCAGTGCGGCAAAGATACTTCCGCGGAGATCGGCAGCGGACGCCGAGGCGAATACGTCTGCCAGCAGTGTCGCAACCGGCTCATGGATGACACGAACGGATTTCGCGACCTGTTGCGGTCGGCTGCTGGCAAGTCTCCGACAGCCGACAAACCGGCACTGGACGGCTACACTTTGGGAGAGGAATTGGGACGGGGCGGCATGGGGATCGTCTACCGGGCAGTTCGCGATTACGATCGCCACCCGGTTGCCGTCAAGATCATGCTGGCCAAGATCGCCGTGGAAGAGCACGCTCGAAAGATGTTCCTCCGCGAGGTCGAGATCGCCTGCCGGTTGGAGCATCCGGGCCTGGTCAAGATTATCGGGCACGGTTCCGTCGGCAGCGCTTTCTACTCGGTGATGGAGTTGTGCCCAGGCGGATCCCTGTCGAATCTCGCCCGTCGATACGATCGAGGCGCCCCGTTGCAGATTGTCCTCCCGCTCATGATGGACAGCCTCGCCGGACTCGAATTCGCTCATCGGAAAGGGCTCGTCCATCGCGACCTGAAGCCCCAGAACATCCTCTTGACCGGTGACGACGAGCCTCAGGCGAAGATCGCCGACTTCGGGTTAGCCAAGTCGTTCGCCCAGGCCGGTTTGTCGGGGATGACCGCCACCGGCGGCGTGGCCGGCACATTTCGCTTCATGCCTCGCGAGCAACTCACCCAATTCAAGTACGCTCGTCCCGTCAGCGATGTCTGGAGCTTTGCGGCAACGTTCTACGCCGTCCTGACAAGATGCTGTCCTCGCGAGTTTCCCGAGAATCGCGATCCGATTGATGTGATTCTCAATAGCCATGCCAAGCCAATTCGAGAGTATCGCCCCGACATACCCGACGCCGTGGCCGACGTATTTGACCGGGCCCTGCTGACCGATCCGTCGGCCCGATATCAGACCGCGGGCGAGATGAGAGAGAATCTTGCTTATGCTCTCCGGTAGCCCTGCCCGCAACGACCAGGAAATTCATGAGCACCAATCCGCGCACCGGCCACTACGGAACCACGAAGAACACGGCGGGCGACAAGCCGATCTCGGAGGTCTTCCGCTCGTCGGTTCAATAGCTCAGGGACCGGCGGAGCGATTCCAGTTCGGCGGCGGCATAGACACGGCGCTTTTCCTGGAAATAGCCGTACTCGGCCTTTTCCGCGTCCGTCCACGTGTTGTGCTGCGTGTAGGAACCGCAGAAGGGAACGAGCAGATCGAGCCAACAGGCGAAGGTGCGCTTTTCGTTTTCGCCGACCTGCACGTCGTAATGGGCCGGTTCCAGGTAGTCCATGATCCGGCTCTTGCTCGCCCCCGTGTGGTACGGCGGGAGCATCACGGCACGGCTGCGGGGCTTCAGCCACTGCATCCAGGGATTCTTGTCGGGATCGCCCGAAGTGGTGACGGCGACATAGGACTGGGTGTAGGCCCGTTTGGGGTCCACCTGCCCTGCACCGATCAGATGGACGCTCTCCGGTCGGGCCGCCTCACCGGTCAGGCTGATCTTGGTCTCTTCGATTCTTGAGCCGTTATGGCAGCTCACGCAGTGCCGGTCGAAGATGGGCTGGATTTCCTGGACGTAACTGAAGCCGTCCACCGGCGCGTCGGCGTCGAGCGACCGCGGGGCGTTGACGCCGAGGTAGTTCTCCACGCTGTCGAGCCAGGATTGGGAGGCGAGCCGCCCGACGAGCGGATGCTCCTTGCCCGCAAAGGGCTGCAGCTTCTGGACCGGCTTGGAAAGAGCCAGCGTCGTGATCTGGGGTGCCGCCTGCGCCCCCGCATCCGTCTTGTTCTCATGGCAGCCGATGCAGGAGAGACGCTCGCCGTTCTGGAGCGTCGACCAGCTTCGCATCGACTGGATGGTGTAGCCCTTGGCGTCGAGCACCTGGAAGTAGACCGGCGCGTGGGCTGGGACCGCAAAACTGCAACTGCCGTCGGCCTCGATGTCGACCTCGCCGAGCACGTGCTTGACGTCCCAACTGCCGCTGTTCAGCGAGATCGGCGTCTGGCAGAGACCGGTCTCGCACTCGCCCCCGTTCTGCCCGTAGCCCATCCGGGCGACGCGGTACTCCAGGGCAACCACGCGGAGTTTCTTGGCCGTACCGCGGGGAACGCCGGCAAGCCCCGGCCCTTGGTAGACGTCCTGCATCGTGTAGATCCCGTTGTTGTCGGCCGGGTTGACCAGCGACGCACGGGCGGGGGGCGCCGCGCGGGACATGACGGGAACGGCCTGCCCCGTGCTCTGCCAGTCGTCAAACGCCAGCAGTTCGCGCGTGCCGTCGGGCCGCATGTAGTAGACGCCCAGCGGAGGATTGAACGGGCCGAACGGCGGCAGGTACCCTTCCGGGCAGAAGGAACAGAGGTAGTTCTCCTCGTCGAACGCATAGGGATGCGCGTACTGCGGCCCGAATTGTCCGAAAATGTCGATCTTCAGGTCGAGGTAGGGCCTGGCGGGATCGGGCGGTTCGGGCGCGATGGAGTCGGCCGGCTCGCGCCCCGGACGCCCGTCGAGCCGGGTGTTGACCAGTTCGATGCCGCAGCCCGCCTGAATGCCTTTGGAGCGGTCGATCAAGCCGAGTTTGCCCTTGTAGATCGAGTGGTGCCCGGCGATCAAGGCAATCGCTTTCGGCGACCCGGGGATGCCGCGGGCGTGGATGATCGAGGCCGGAAACATGCTGTTGTTCCCGTAATACTCCATCTGCGCCGTGCCGTCGGGGTTCATCACGATCAGCGGATGGTTGAACAGCGCGCTGCGGTCGTTGTACTCCCAGCGGGTGAAGACGATACGGCCGTCTTCCAGCACCTGGGGGTTGTTCGTCATGAGCTGATCGAAAGTCAGGCGGCGGATGTTACGGCCGTCGGCGTCGCAACAGTAGATGTTCCCGCCGGCGCGGTACCAGCAGTCGCTGATGTGTACGTCCCGCGTCGACGTGAAGACGATGCGACCGTCCGGCAGGAACGTCGGCTCGCAGTCGGCTACGGGCATGGGCTTGCCGTCGTTCACGATGGGGAAGGTGATCTGTTTCACCCGGCGCGTCGCCATGTCCATCGTGTAGAGGTAGTAGGAGTCGGTCTCGAAGTTGTCGCGCATGGAAAAGACAAGCGTCCGAGCGTCCCAGGAGAGGTTCGGGTAGCAGATAGTCCCCTCGGGCTTTTCGAGTAGCACTTCGTGCTCGACGCTGCCGTCCTCGAGCAGGGTTCCCAGGCAGAGCTGCCCCCCCGTCTTAAAACCGGGGGTGTAGTCGCGGATCTGCTCGTCCGGAATGTCGTATTTGCCGGCCAGCCCCTGCATGCAGCCGAACACATGGTGCTTGGCATAGACGAACTGGGTGGCCCTGGCACGGACCGGCTGGAGACGTGCTCTGCGGCGGGCGGCACAGGCGTCGAGATACAGGCAGCGCCAGCGAGGATCGCTCGCGGGCACCTTCTCCTCGGCAAGCTGAACGAGCCGCTGCCGGAGTGGATCCAGGCCGGAGGCCTCGGGGACCTGGCCCAGGACCTTCTCGACCATGGAACGCTCCTTCTCGGCGTCACTACTCGAGGTGAACACGCGGGCGATGTCGAGTCCGGCATCCTGATAGAGCCAGTCGCGCTCGAGGCGGTGACGCGGAAATGCCACGTCCGGCGGGTTCTTGACCGGATAGTCGTCCGGCCGGGCGTCATAGCAGGTGATCTCTGCGATCTGGATGTTCAGGTTCCGGCCGTCGCCCGCCGTTGCCAGCCCCACCTTGCGGCTCCAGGGAAGCTGCGCTTCGAGCATCCACGGTCCGGGGTAGCGCTTCTGGTACGAGTCGTTGACGCGCACCTTCAGGTAGCGAGTGGTCACCGGGGGCCAGTCTGCGAAGGCGGAGTTGGAATTGGAGGTTGCGGGCAACTCCTGCTTGTCGGCAAGGGGTCTGATCTGTTCCTTGCCCTGCGGATCGGCGCAGGCGGAGATGGTCACGTTCTTCGCCAACACATAGACCCAGGCGTTGCGGGCCACAAAACGCATCCCGGAAATCGTCCGTTCCGCTCCCAGATCCAGCACGAACGTGGCCGTGACGGGGGGCGCCGCCTTGTGCGGCCAAACGGCCGTGCTGCTGCCCGTACGGGTGTCGTCGAGCAGGCAGGCATAGGTGCCGCGATCGCCGTCGATCATCCTCTCCGCCGCATACCTGCCCGGCGGGTCCGAAAAACACTCCGCATCGGTCCACACGCCGGCCGGCCGAAATTCCGCCGCGGAGAGCGTGCCGGCGAATAGAGTCAGCGCCAGGAGAACGCTTACGAATGTCGTTTTCATCTTCTTCCCTCTGACAGCCGGCGGGCAGTGCGGCCCGGGGCACGGGCGGCCTGTCCATCGAAGTCGGCACGGCCGATGGACCGAGTCTATCAGGGAAGGACCAGGGAGTCAAAGCGCGATGAAAACACGCTCGGAGGCAATTCCTTCGCCGTTTCCGGCCGGTAGTCTGTCTTTGCCGTCCCCTCAGCCTTTCCCTCACTGTCTCACCAAGGCCGGGCAAGCCCGCAACCCAACCTTCACGAACGCACAAGTCCAGCACAAAGGCACTAAGAAACCTCCCCAAAGGTTCAACTTTCCTATTGAAAAATCCCGCCAGTTTGCTATCATGTACGAATGCACATATGTACATCCGACCATCCATCCGTCCGCCTCCTCACCGCCCACCCCGGAAAATCCGAGATAACAGGCCGACTATTGGCGAACTAGGTCTAAACACCCGCACACAGTTCCCCAGTGCACCCGATACTGGCAAAAACGCCTCCCCGTTGACCAACTCAGATTCCTCCGCCGATGAAGGAAAAAACCATAGACAAAACCACACCTACCACCGGAGAGGGCCCTCGCCCTGCGCGACTGGCGAACGATCCGAAGTTCCTATCCAGCAAACATGTACAGTCAGATGTTCGCAGACCCTTGCGATCGACGACGAACGGCAAAACTTCAAAGACCCGAATCCCCCGCCGCCCCTGAACCCTGAACCCCGAACCCCAGCCATTTATAGGTGGGTGTTCACACCGCACATGCACGTTTTTGTCGGGATTGTTCGAGCACGCGAGCCGTTGATACATGATTTCGCTTTTTCTTGTTCATCTTTTTCGGCTTCTTCTTC
>Ga0123333_10000046_pt1 | contig 120147 bp, 87 predicted proteins | sample BioC12SIPDNA_3_FD_89957 | JGI IMG/M metagenome (GOLD analysis project Ga0123333, IMG submission 89957) | Anaerobic biogas reactor microbial communites from Washington, USA - Biogas_R2_B C12 SIP DNA | ecosystem: Engineered > Bioreactor > Anaerobic > Unclassified | place: Washington, USA...
AGCCTACAATAGTCCAACTCTCGCCCGATCGCCACTCGACGCTTCTCTGGTTGTCCCCAACCCCCGGCAAACCAGCCCTACCACCGCTGACAAACTGGTACCGATCCTGACTGTCGCTGACAGCACTGGCGTCTCGCCAGTGTTTGATCAGCGAGTCGGGCGTCGAGCATCTGGAGGTAACGACTGATTCTTGACGCGTGGCGGGTGGCCCTGCCGTGCCTGTGTGAACCAATCCCCGCGTCCCAGGTCGCTCGCCAAGCAGTGCCCATGGACGATAGACTGTCCACCCCGTCACGCCCCGGGGGCAGATAAACGGGACAGGTCCAATATTGAGCGGGACGTTGACGCCGCCCGTCCCACCGGATCTCGATCCGGGGCGGGGATGTCCTACACAGTTCATTGTCAGCGAGGTGACATCTGCCTATGGCGTCCCCAGAACCGCCAACTCTTCATCTTCCTTTCCCCCATTTTCTTTTCTCCCTCCTACCTCCTAGCGCGGCCTCGCTTCGCAGCCTGGGCGGGTGGCCCTGTGTCAGCGTACAGACCACTCCCCAACAGCCCACCAGCAACCATTCCCCTGCCCAAGAAATTCCCCTGCCTGTATCCCCGTCTCCGATCTCTCCGTCAACTCCTGTTCAAAACAACTTCCCCGCCAAATCCACCCCTCGAAGCACCGGCCCGCTTCGTACGCATGAACACGACTTGATCAGCGTTGATCAGAGGAGATCAGCGTTCCTCCCCTCTTCCTCGTACGTGCAATAGCCCAACATCCCCAGTTCCGAGTCCCCCGTCCCTGTCAACTCGTCCGCTGCGACCCCCCCTCCCTCAGTCATCCGGGGGTGTTCAAAAAACCTCTTGACATTTCCTGTCTACTTGATAACATCGTATCTATGTACGTCGGTATAGATCACAGAAAGACCCCGCAGCGTCTTGCCCGACCACGCCGCCCATGCGTCCCTGCCCGATTCCCACAACTCGCCCCCCCCATGTCGTCCCCCAAAGTGAGCCAAAAGTACCCAAACACTGCGCGCATCAATGTCAACAACGCAGACAACGTCAACAATGCAGTCCGCGCAGCACCTGACGTATTCACCACATGCGTAAGGACTTCCCTGCCACGCCACGATATTGGCAGAATCCGCTCCCCGTTGACCAACTTGCATCCCACAGGGTTTCTACTGTCTTCGACGTTGTTTTTCCTATTCCTCGCCTCGAACCATCCCCGGCGTTCGCCAAACTCCTTGCAGGCCTTCAACTTAACTAAGGTACTTCCAACTACGGCATTCCCCTCTTTTGCATGGTAGTCAATTTGATTCTGCGAGCCCGACGACGCCGTAAACCACGATGAGTCAACGCGTTAACGATCGCTGTTCGATGGAGCAATCGATCGATAAGTGCACCAACCGCCAACCGACCCCGCAACCATTTCACAACAGAAAATCAGTGAGTCGCCAGCGCGCTCCAACCTCGGTCTTTGACAACTAAAACAACCCCAGCGGGCGGCTGGCCCTGCCTGACCGTGAAAACCAATCCCCGTGTGCCAGCTCGCTCGCCAAGCAGTGCCGATGGACCATAGACAGTCCACCCCATCCGGCCCCGCATGACCACCGCGGCCCTGAGCCGGTTTCTTCCTTGCCCTTCGCCCGTTCACGAGAGCACTGCGAACAAGTAAGCAGTGCCACACGACGACACCCGTCAAGAATCCGTCGCCATCGCCAATTCCCTTGCCCGAGAAATTCCTCTGCCCGCATCCCCTCCTCAAATCCGCGATCCGAACGCGTTTGATCCAGTCCCACCCACCGCCCAACAGGGGGCTCGCAACCGAATTATGCAACACGCCCTCCGCCAGACCACCCCAACTTGCGATCGCCTGAAGTAGCGTAAACACACTTACCCACGGCACTTCCGACCACGCCCCGCACCCCAACCGTTCTGCAACAAACTCAAAGGCGGCGCAAAACCCCGTCCGGTGCAAAACACCTCGCATCCCCTCGGCCGTCAACCCCCACAACCGCTCGTCCCCCAGTCGACTCAAAGAAATCCGCCCAAGTGTTCAATTCTGGTTCATCCGGAATTCGCGTAGGGTGCGAACTGCACGAAAAGTACCGGTGCCTCGTCCCTGTTGCACGATGACCATAACCGCTTGACAAACAACCGTTTAGACGCGTCGGCAACACGAGAAGAGGCACCGGTACTCCCGGGCGAGGATGGAACCTACGCGTGCGCCGGATGAACCCTTTTTTCCTTCCTCGGCGGACGAATCCGAGTTGGAATGAATGATGGAATGGAGATGGTCACTTGCCGGAGAATGGCGGGCGCAGCTTGGGCGTTGGGACGGGGAGGCCTCCCTGGTATAGGATACGTGTGTACAGTAGCCTATTCCATGGTGGGAGGGAGTTTTTGCGAAGTATTTGTGGGGGAGCAATCCGACTGAACGGGGGAGGAGCGGCGAGGAGGAAGAGATCGACAAGGGAATGACAGAAGACGGAAAGGAGGCGTGGCACGAAGAAGGCAGGTCCAAGGCGCGGTTTGGAGTTGAACGGGCGCCGGCGGAGGGAACCGAGGGTGAAATGATGATTGGCTGCGAGGGGAAGAAAGGAAGATGGGGGAAAGGAAGATGAAGAAGATCGCGCCGTTCATTTACCCGGCCGCGAATGAGCACAAGGCTATTATCGGCCGGGGGGTGGGGCGAGTCAACTTGGCTTTGGCGGGCGGGCGGATGAGGACTGGGCGGACTGGGCGCAGAGGAGTTCGGAGCGGTGTGTTGTTCATCCAGGATTTCGGCGATGCGGTCGGCGATCCTGGCTTGAATCTGGTGCCGCCGATTCGCCGGTAAGGCAATCCGAGATCGGGCCCGCTTGTGCCGCGATTCTTCCATTCCCCCCCTTCAGACCGCACCTTTCACCCTTCAAAATTCGTCCCCCCGTTGCCCTGCCGTCTCCTGGAACAAATCTCCTCCGCGCGGCATACTGATCTTCGAGAACGACCGCATCCATTTCATGGTGGGAGGCGATGAATGAAGAGGCTGGTCTTCGCGGGATCTGTCTTGGGCACCCTTGCTGCGCTCCTTGCAGCTTGCCTGGCGGTTCTCGCCACCGTGATCTGGCTGCTTCGCCAATGGGAACCTGCCCCGTGGGTACTCTGGGCCGTGGGGCTGGGCATGATGGGAGCTGCCGTCGCGCTCATCTGGCGCTGGTGGCGACTGCCTTCCGAGCGCCGATTCCGCTTCACCCTGCGGGGAATGCTGATCGGTATCGCTCTGTTCGCGCTGTGGTTCGGGGTCGTTGGTACCGACGTGCTTCGCTGGGGACGCGAGGCGGCTGCGATCGCCGAGTTGCAGCAACACTACGTCACTACGCCCGAGTACTACTATCTGGACTATTTCGGCCATGGCCCCCTAGTCAAAAGGTTCGGATACGACCCTCTCGCAGGAGTACACAACATCGAGATTTTTCGCGACCAGGGACTGGCTGCCGTGCTGGAACACGCCGACGTCCTTCCCGACCTCGAAGGTGTCAACTTCGAGGGCGGACGGATCTCGGATGCAGCCCTCGCACGCGTCGACGAACTCAATCAGTTTCCTGAGCTGCGGTCTGGCGGGATCGCTCGTTGCAGGATCACAGATACGGGATTAGAACGATTAACGGCCTGGAAAAGACTCGAAGATCTTCACCTTTATAACTGCGCCAAGATCACCGATGCCGGGTTGGCTCACCTGAAGAAACTGCCCAACCTGCGGAGCCTGACACTCCTTCAGGAAAACAAGGGAAAGATGCCGGTCACGGACGCCGGCCTGGTCCATGTGGCCGACCTCCAACAGCTCAGGCTACTCAGGATCATACGTATCCCCGTCACCGACGCGGGCATTGCCCATCTGCATCGCCTGAAGAGCATCGAGCACATCCATTTCACGCAGACCAAGGTCACGGATGAGGGTGTCAACGCACTGTGCGAGGCATTGCCCGACTGCCTCGTCACTTGGGAAGAGGCATGGTTCCCCGCCGTCTGCCAGATTCGCGGTATCGAGATATGGCGGGTCAGGCCGGAGGAGAAGTTGGCGACCATCACCGACGTCGATCAGATTGCGGCTGTCAAGGCCTGGTTCGAGGAAGCCAGCAAACAGCGCTACCCGAACTGCAGCGGGAGCCCCGCCTATTGGCAAGACGGAACAGGCGGAGCCTGCTTGAGTCTTCGGTTTGAGGGGCGTCGTCGCCGGATGTATGAAGTGGGCCTGGGCAACGGAGTCTATTCGACCTGGGGAAGGCATTGCTCGATGTCGGCCGCCGATGAACAGGACCTTCGAACACTTCTCGGCGTCCATCTGACCGAATGGAATACCGATCAAGCAGTCCACTGAGGGACGACTGGCCCGGAGTATCTGAACCTCGACTATGGCCAGATCACCGACACCGGCCTCAGACACCTCGAAGGGTTGACAAACCTCGTTCCCTTGGATCTAAACGGCACAAACAGAGGCCACACGGCGGAGCGTGACTGCTACTTTGCAGTTCTCCTGACCCTGCAGCCGACTCGCTGGAAACGGGGCGCCGGTTGCAGTAAACTGCACGATTCGGAATCTCGCCGTACGGAGTCATTTTCGCTGAGAATTATTTCATGAACGAACATCTAGAGGGTGCGGGCGCCCTGCCTCGCCTTTCCAATGCAACGGTAAATCAGTTTGGCGCCGCCGTTGCCGTGCCGGCTTATGATCGATCCGCCTTGAAGACGGGCATCGTTCATATGAGCGTGGGCGGATTTCACCGGGCGCATCAGGCCGTTTATCTGGACGATTTGTTCGCTCGCGGCAGCGGTCATGATTGGGGTGTGTGCGGAGTGGGACTGCTTGACGCAGACAACCGCATGCGGGATGCACTGGTTCCGCAGGATTGCCTGTACACGGTGGTCGAGCGCAGCGAGCAGGCCGATCGGGCACGTGTTATCGGCTCGATGACGGAGTATCTCTACGCGCCGGAGAATCCGCAAAGGGTCCTGGACCGTTTGGCAGCGCCCGAGATCCGTATGATCACACTGACCATCACGGAAGGCGGTTATTTTGTCGATCAAGTCACCGGTGGATTCGATGACCAGCACCCGAACATTCGCCATGATCTTCGCCATCCCGCTACTCCAACCACAGGAATTGGTTATTTGACCGAAGGCCTGAACCTCCGTCGGCAGCGCGGCGCTGTTGCCTGCACGGTGCTGTCATGCGACAATCTGCCCGGCAACGGGGACGTGGCACGCAAAATGGTATTGGCCTTTGCCGCACTGCGTGAACCGGAATTGGCAGAGTGGATTTCCCGGAATATTGTCTTTCCGAACAGCATGGTGGACCGGATCACGCCCGTCACCACCGACGCCGATCGGGCCCTGGTGGCAGAGTGCTACGGGTACGAGGACCGATGGCCGGTTGTCTGCGAACCGTTTCGCCAGTGGATCGTCGAGGACAAGTTTTGCGCTGGACGACCGCCGTGGGAACAAGTGGGCGTGCAGATGACTTCTGACGTGCAGCCCTACGAAAAGATGAAAATCCGCCTGCTGAATTCAAGCCATTCCGCAATGGCTTACCTGGGTTATCTGGCCGGTTTTCGTTTCATCCATGAAGTGGCCGCCGACCCCGAGTTCCAGCGGTTCATCACGGATCTCATGGAGAAGGAGGTCGTCCACCTCCTGGATCCGGTACCGGGAGTTGATCTGGTTGAATATCAGCAGATTCTGATCAAACGCTTCGCCAATCCGAAAATCAAGGACCAGGTTGCGCGTGTCGCTTCGGAGGGTTCCCAGAAGATCCCCAAATTCATGCTGCCGTCCATCCGCCAGCAGTTGGCACAAGGTGGTTCTGTCCGCCTGCACGCCCTGGCGCTGGCGGGATGGTTCCGCTACCTGGCCGGCACCGACGAACAGGGGGCTCCCATTACCATCAATGATCCGATCGCAACGGAGCTGCAAACTCGCGCCCAAGCAGGAGGCAAAGATCCTGCCCGGCTACTGGCGCTAGGCGATCTTTTCGGAACGGATTTGTCCGAGAATCAGTACTTCGTTACCGAATTGTGCCGGGCGATGGAGAGCCTGTATGAGCATGGAACGCGGGCGACCTTGCGGGACTATTTGCAGTCCTAAGCGTTGCCTGTTCCTCCGGGGCTTCCGTTCAGACCGTTGCTTTACGCCGTCTTGCGATGCTGCAGGCAGTCGAGTGCCACCGCGGCCAGCAGGACTGAGCCTTTAATCACCATCTGCACAAACTGACTGACATCCAGCAGCACCAGGCCGTTGCTGAGAACACCGAGAACGAGGACTCCGGCAAGCACGTTGGACATCTTTCCGACTCCGCCGCTTACGCTGACCCCGCCGAGGACACAGGCAGTCAGTACGTCAAATTCGAGGCCTTTTCCCGAAAGGACCTGTCCGGAATTCGTGCGGGAAAGAATGACAATTCCGGCAATTCCCGCAAAAAAACCCGACAGAGTGTAGACGAGGTATTTAACCCGCTTGACATCAATACCTGACAGTTTGGCGGCCTCTTCATTGCCGCCCACGGCATAAAAGTAGCGGCCAAAATAAGTGTTTCTGAGAATGAACATGCCCAGTCCCATGATCACGGCCATGATGATCACCGGAATCGGAACCGGCCCCACATATCCCTGGCCGATGACCGAAAAGGACTTCGGGAAACCGAAGATCGGCAGCCCCTTGCAGATCAGGTAGGCGACACCTTCAATGATGATCATCATCGCCAGAGTGACGATGATGGGCGGCATCCGGAGGTTGGCAATAATCCATCCGTTTGAAAAACCGACCGCCGCAGAAAGTGCAAGTGCAACGATAACGGCCGGCACCGGGTTCCATCCGGCGGTCACCATGAGCCAGGCGGTTACTATATTGACCAGCGAAACGAGTGAACCGACGGAAAGGTCGATCCCGCCCAACAGCAGCACAAAAGCAAATCCCACGGCCGCAATACCCATCATGGATACCTGGCGGGCAACATTCAGCAGGTTGCTGCTGACAAAGAAGTTTTCAGACGCGATGGAGAAAAACAGAACCAGCATCAACAGGACAATATAGATCCCGTACTGTTTCCCAATCGAAGCAGCAACACGGCCGATCGTTTTGAGTGGACTTGAGTCTTTCACAATTCCGTACCCGGTTTTGTTCAGCCCTGCGAGGCAAGGCCCATAATGGTTTCCTGACTGAACTCTTTCCGCTCCAGTTCGCCGACGATCCGCCCGTCGCGCAGAACAAGGATGCGGTCCGACATGCCCATGACCTCTTCCATTTCGGAGGAGATCATCAGGACCGCCTTGCCCGATTCGACCAGGCTGTTGACCAACGCATAGATCTCCGATTTTGCCCCGACGTCGATGCCGCGGGTCGGCTCGTCGAAAATCACCAACGTGGGCTCGGAAGCCAGCCACTTGGCGACGATGACCTTCTGCTGGTTTCCGCCGCTGAGGTTCTTGACTTTCTGCTCCAGCGTCGGCGTCTTGATCCGGATCGACTCTCGGTAATAGCCGGCAATACGCTTCTCTTCCTTCTTGTCGACCGTAAAGAACCTGGATATCCGCTCGAGGATGGGCATGCTGATGTTGCCCTTGATATCGACGTCGAGCAGGACCCCCTGCCGTTTCCGGTCCTCCGGAACCAGGGCAATGCCGCAGTCGATCGCTTCCTTGGGAAGTCTCGGGTGGATTTCAGTGCCGTTCAGGACAACGCGCCCGCCGGTCTTCGGCTTGACGCCGAAAAGAAGCTCCGCCAGTTCCGTTCGGCCGGCGCCGATCAGGCCGGCCAGCCCAAGCACTTCGCCTTTCCGGATCTGCAAGTTGATTTCGTGTACGCCGTTGCCGGAGAGGTTTTCAACCTCGAGCAACACTTCGTCCGAAACACAATCCTTCCGGATCGGATAGGTTTCCCTCAGTTCGCGGCCGACCATCAGCTTGACCAGGTCGTCAAGGTTCGTATCGGCCGTGTTCATGGTCTTGATGATCTGACCGTCGCGCATGACGGTGATTCGATCGGACAGCCTGAAGACTTCCTTCATCCGGTGCGAGATGTAGACGATGGTCACCCCCGCTGCCTTCAGCTTTTCAACCAAGGTGTAGAGCGATTCCGCCTCGGCCTGCGTCAACGGGGCCGACGGTTCATCCATAATGAGGATTTGGGCCTTCTGAGATACGGCTTTGGCAATTTCCACCAGTTGCTGGTATCCGACCGTCAGGTTGGCAACCAGTTCATTCGGATCAATATCGATATCGAGTTGGCGGAAGATTTCAGCGGTTTCCCTGGCCATGGCCTTCCTGTCGATCACGATCCCCTTGCGGATCGCCCGCCCGAGAAAGATATTCTCGGCGACGGAGAGCCCGTCAACCAGGTTGAATTCCTGGTAGATCACGGCAATCCCCATCTGCTCAGACAGTTTGGGCGTCAGAGAAGCAAACTCCCGTCCCCCGATCACGATCTGACCTTCATCCGGCACCACAGCGCCTGTACAGGTTTTGATCAGGGTCGATTTACCGGCACCGTTTTCGCCGACCAGCGCGTGGACCTCGCCTTTCACGACGTCCAGGTTGACGTCCTTCAATGCAACAACGCCCGGATACCGCTTGGTAATGTTCTTGAGTTGAAGGAGGAGCATCGGTCTACGGATTGTAGTATTTGTCAACATTCTCGGCGGTCACAGGAATCAGCTCGCGGTAGACCCGGGCCGGAACCTCTTCGCCTGCCGCCAGCTTGGCCGCAAATCCATAGACCGTTGAGGCCACCTCTTCATCCGTGCCGGTAACGATCACGCTCATCCGGACGGCTTCTCCGTTCTTGATGGCTTCGAGTTCCGGTTTCGTGGCGTCCACGGCGAAGATACCGAAGTCGTCCGTATCTTTGCCGGCCGCTTTGGCTGCTTCGTTGGCGCCTACCGAACCGCCGCCGCCAATACAGGCCACCACTTTCACCTTGGGGTGTGACTGGAAGACGGTTTCCATTTTCGTGATGCCCTCGTCCGGATTGATCGCGCTGGTCTCCGCAACAATCGTTGCATCCGGAGCCAGCTCCGTGATGGCGTCGCGGATGCCGTTGCCGCGGGCGAGCAGGACCGGCAACTGCGGATAGTTGAGGATGGCCACTTCCGCTTTTCCGCCGTGTACCTCTTTGATGAAGGCGGCGGCTTCCTTGCCGACCAGGTATCCCAGGTCATGATTGTCGATCAGCCAACGCACATCGGCATTCTCCAGGTCGTCATCCCAGGCAATGACTTTGACGCCGCGGGCCATGGCCTCTTGGCAGGCCCCTTCAATACCCGCCGGATCTGCCGGGTGAACGATAATCACGTCCATGCCCCTGGCTACAAAGTTCTCGACCTGCATGATCTGTTTGGAGACGTTGCTGTCGCAGGCCACGTACGACATTTTCGCTCCCTGCGATTCGGCCTGTTTCTGGATGGCCTGGCAGTACCCCGACCAGGTTGGGTTACTCAAATCCTGGACGGTCATGCCGATTTCGATTACGTCTTTCCCACTTCCGCCCCGGTCGCATCCGGCAAGCGTCAATCCCACTGCGGACACTAAGAGTCCGATCACTGCGTTCTTCATGCGTTTGCCTTTCTTGTCGTTCCCGATTCCCCTTTGTTCTAGACCAGTCTGTCAAAAAGGTCGGCGAAATACAACGTGGGCGCAACGTGTGAGTTCCGGGATCGATCCGCTCGTTCGCGGCTGGTTGGCCGGAATCCGGACCGGCGCGAGAGAGTTCGCTCGACCTCAATGGCCTTGCGTGATTCCTTGGATCACTTCGCGAGTGTTGTTTGCATAAGAATTCACGAGGACTTCTCGCTCGTATCAGGGCGCGTGCTGCCGATGGCAAGATGCTCGTCGGCAAGGTGGGCCGTGATGCCCCCATAGGACTGGAATTGTGCTTGACGCAGGCGTACATTGAGATTGCTGCCGGTGTCCAAATCCACTTTCGCTGTGCCGTCTCGGGAGAATTCATCGTGAGAAAGTATCTTTTCGCCATCGTCGCCTGCTTCATGAGCACTACACTCCTGGCTGCGGACCCGCCCGAGCCCACCTTTCGCGCCGGTGCGGCCACGAGCAACATCACGCCGGCATTGGGTTCGGCGATCATCGGCGGTTTTCTGCCCATTCCAGCTACGAACGTCCACGACGAGCTGCACGCGAGGTGCCTTGTGCTCGACGACGGCAAGACGAAGCTCGCGCTGGTGGTCGTCGACCTGCTGGGCATCCATTACAACGTGAGCCACGAGGCGCGCAAGCTCATCGAGCAGGAGGCGGGCATCCCGGCGACGAACGTGTTGATCTCCGCGGTCCACACCCACTCGGCCGCCAGCGCCCTTGGCGAGAAGCACTTCGCGTTTCCGCAGGAGATCGACGAGTATCAAACCTTCGTCGCCCGGCGGATTGCCGACGGAGTCCGGTGCGCCGTCAACCGGCTGCGCCCGGCGCAACTTGGGTTCACCACCGCCCAGGCGCCGGAGCACGTGTTCAACCGCCGTTGGTTCCTCAAGCCCGGCACCATTCCGCCCGGTCCCTTCGGTACCGTCGATCAGGTGAAGATGAATCCACCGGCGGGCAGCCCGGACCTGGTGAAACCGGCCGGGCCGACCGATCCCACGGTGTCGATCCTCGCCGTGCGCGAGCCTGACGGCCGGCCGATCGCCGTCTACTCCTGTTATTCGCTGCACTACGTGGGCGGCGTGGGGCACGGCGACATTTCGGCCGACTACTACGGCATGTACTGCCAGCGTCTGGAGCGTCTGCTGCAGGGCGACCAGCAGGATCCACCCATGGTGGCCATGATGGCCAACGGCACCAGCGGCGACATCAACAACATCAATTTCCTCCACCCCCGGCCGTCCAAGAAACCGTACGAGCAGATGCGCTTCGTGGCCGACGACCTGGCCGCGAAGGTTCAGGCGGCCCTGGCCGACGTCAAGTACTCTGACCGGCCGACGCTGGCCGCACGCTACCGCGAGCCGGTGATCGCCACGCGTCGGCCCAGTCCCGAGCAGATGGCGTGGGCCAAGGAGATGTTGGCCAAGCCGGGCAAGCCCGACGTCCCCCGCGTTTACGCCCAGCGATTCGAGGAAATGGCCCGCGGTGCGGCCTCGGTCCCCACGCCGCTGCAAGTGCTGCGTATCGGCGACGTGTGCATCGGCAGCTTGCCCAACGAGATCTTCTGCGAGATCGGACTCGAATTCCGCCGGCGGAGCCCCGTGCAGCCGGCCTTCCTGGTCTCCCTGGCCCACGGCTACTTCGACTACCTGCCTACACCGGAGCAGCACGAGTTGGGGGGGTACGAGACATGGTTGGCCACCAACCGCTTGGAGCCGAAGGCCTCGGAGAAACTGCTCAGCGCCCTGCTGGAAATGGCGGCCGAGGTGCGCCCGGCCGCTGCCGAATAGCCTCGTTTGTCCCATGGAACGCCATGTCATGCCTTGAACAGCCGCGAAGCGATACTACGGCCATCCCACACATTCCAGCCAACACCACCGCCAGGAGCCCCGCCATGCGACACCTCATGTCCTGGACCCACCTCCCCGCACTACTCATCGCCTTCGCCGCCCTCCAGCAACCCGCACCGGCCCGCGCTCAAACCGATACCGCACCGCCTGCCGCCAACCGCCACCTCCTCGCCGCCTTCAGTTGGGGAACCGGCAACATCGGCGACATCGCCATCGCGCCTGGACTCCTCAACCTCCTCGACGAAGTCCAGCCCAATCTCCCCGTCGTCGTCATGACCTCCCAGTCGGCCGCCAGCCAATCCTTCGCTCGCGTCGCCGAATACCTCCCCCGCTACTCAAAGAACTGCCGCGCCGTCCCCTACCCCTTCACCATCGGCACCGACGCCAACGCCGGCGCCCCCGGCACCGCCTGGCGCGCCTTCCACGACCGCTGGGGCGCCTCCACCCTCCGCGCCTTCGAAAACGGCACCCTCTCCGCCCGCATCGCCGCCCGCGTCGCCGACGACGTCCTCAACCGCCTCCCCCGCGAAATGCTCGACGAACTCCAAAACAAGGACCCCGAAGCCGCCCGCGCCCTCACCGACGCCGGATTCGTCCTCTTCACCTCCGGCACCACCCTCAACTTCGGCCGCATGGGCCAACGCCGCTTCTACTCCTTCTCACTCAAGTTCGCCATGCCGCTGCTCATCGCCCGCGTACAAGGAATCCCCTACGGCATCGGCGGCCAATCCTTCGAAGCCCTCGACTGGCCCTCCGACCTTGTCTTCCGCCCCCTCTTCAAAGACGCCCAATTCGTCTACTGCCGCGACCCCGACTCGCTCGCCTACCTCGCCCAGCGCGACCTCCTCGCCCCCCGCTCCGGCTTCCGCCCCGACAGCACCTTCTTCTTCCAAGGCTTCGACGAGCCTTGGTTGGAATCCTATCTCAGTGACCACAGACTCTCGCCCAAGAAGTTTATCACCCTGACCATCCGCAGTGCCAAGAGCCAGCCCGGCCCCCTGGCCGACACCATCACCCAGGAGCGCCAGGACGAGCACATGGAGCGGATCCGCCAGTTCCTGACCGACTGGGTCACCCAGACCGGCGTCCCGGTCGTCCTCTGCCCCGAAGTCCGCTATGAAATCCCCCTCATGCACGACAACGTCTACCAGCGCCTGGCCCCCGAGGTGCGAGAGAAGTGCATCTGGATGGACCAGTTCTGGACCACCGAACAGGCCTATTCCCTCTATCGCCAGGCCGAAATGGTCGTCAGCATGGAAATGCACTCCGTCATCATGGCCCTGAGTCTCGGCACACCCGTCCTGATGCCCCAGTTCTCCGAGAACGGCCGCAAAGTATGGATGCTCGAGGAACTGGACCTCCGCGACTGGATCTTCGACATCGACGACCCGGCCGACGCCCCGCGACTGCTGGCGGCCGCCCTGAAGATCCACCAGGATCCCGCCCAGGCCGAGGCCCGCATCCGTCGCCAATTGCCCCACGTCCGCCAAATGGGCCTGGAAATGGTCACCGAAATCATGCTGTCCTTCGGCCGCCTCAAGTAGTCGCTGACAGAACCACCGATAGTGCACGCGAGTGCCCGTGGGAAATTCAGCCGTTTGGTTAGGGCCTCAAAAGACGTTTCCCGCAATAATCCGGGCAGTTATACTTGGGCTTGGCAACACTCTGAATCGTACACGACACACAAACAACGTATTCGCCGTAGGCAACCCCAGCACTGGCCGCCCACGCAGCAGAAAGAACAGGAACTGTGATGAGATTTGCCGCAACTACATGGTCACTATGTCTTCTGATTGCCTTTGGCACAAACCAGAGTGCCTTTGCCCAACAGGCGGAAACGGTCAAGCAGTGGACCTTCAACACCGACGGCGACAAAGAAGGGTGGACTCAGGCAAATTGCCTGAAAGACGTGGTTGTCCGCGACGGCGTTCTTCGCGGCACCGTGACCGGGCGCGACCCCTTCATCGTCGTCACCGGCCTGGATATCCCCGCACGCCCGTGGAATGTGTTCCAGGCACGGCTCCGCATCATCCAGGACGAACCGCTCCTTCAGCGGGCGGGTGAACTCTTCTACGCCGCCTCCAACGAAGGCCCCTACGGAGGATTCTCCCAGGCCAAGACGGGCAAATGGACCGCCCCCGACGCCAATACCTGGGAAGTGGTCCGCATCTACCCGTTCTGGAGCAAAGAGGGACGCATCATCAAGCTGCGGCTCGATTTCCCTGCCCCCGCAGAAAACCAGTTCAACAAGGCGGCCGTCGAAGTCGACTGGATCGAGATCGCCGACCTGAAACTCGAGAGCCAACCTGAGATCAAACCGTCCTGGCGTGTCGAGGACGGCGCAAAGGAAACCTGGGAATCGCCCATGTTCTCCCTCGACACGGAGAAGATTGGCAACTGGCTGACCATCGGCGCCTCGGCAAGTGGTCCCCGATCCGTCGAATTCTCCTGGATGAACGATCAGGGCGCCTTCTACTCGAGGATTGTTGAACTCAAGAAAGACGCGCCAGGCCTGTTCAACGTCGATCTGGCCAACAGCAAGTACTGGAAAGGCGGTGTTCATCAATTCAGACTGCGGGTCCTGCCCGATTCCGAATCGACGGCCGCGGTAACGTTCCAATCCGTTGCCGTGAATCGCCAGCCCCAGGGCCCGGCCAATATCAGCATCGTGTTCTGCGGAATCGAAGACGCGATCGTCCGCGCCGGATACGAAACCGCGTTCTTCCTCGACCTGGTCAACTGCGGAGGCCAAGACGCTCCCGCCCTGAAGTTCGACCGCCTGAAACTGCCCGACGGCGTCTCGCTCGTGGCAACGGAAGCTGAGACGACGATTGAACCCCTCAAGATCGGCGAGCGGCGCCGGATGCTGTTCCCTGTCAAAGTGACCAAACCGGTCGAGGGAACGATCTCCTTGAGCCTGACCGCTCCGGGGGTCGGCCAACTCCAGGCCGTTCCCGTCGAAATCCCGATCTCCGTCCTGCCGTCCTTGAATCTGCCCAAGGCCGACTACGTGCCGGAACCCAAACCGGTGAAGTCCGAATACGAAATCGGTGCCCTCTACTTCCCCGGCTGGTATCACGGGCATTCCTGGTCCCGAGTCTGGAACCGCTGCCCCGACCGGCGTCCCCTGCTCGGCTGGTACAACGAGTCCAGCCCGGAAGTCATCGACTGGCAGATCAAATGGTCGGTCGAAAACGGAATCCAGTACTACCTGGTCGACTGGTACTGGAACAAAGGCAGCCGCCATCTCGAACATTGGATTCAGGGATTCCAGCAGGCCAGGTACAAATCGTATCTCAAGTGGGCCATGATGTGGGCAAACCACAACGGCCCGGGAAGCCACAGTCTCGAAGATCAGGCGAACGTGACCAAATACTGGATCGACAACTACTTTGGCACGCCCGAATACTACTCGATCGATGGCCGGCCGGTCGTCATGATCTGGTCTCCCGAGGGGATGGACCGTGACGTCATTGCGATCGAAAAGAAGAAGGGCGTCGAACTCACCAAGGGCCAAGGGGTCAAGAAACTGCTCGACCTGTCCCAGGAAATGGCCAAGAAAGCCGGGTTCAAGGGCATCTACTTCGTGGCCATGAAGTGGCCCGAAGCCTCAACCAATGCGGCCGATATCCAGTGGCTGGCCGACGCGGGATTCGAAATGACCTCCATCTACCATTTCATGGACGACGGAGGAAAAGCGGTCACCCGCCGCAAGTTCGACTTCGATCTGGTTGTCGATGCGTCCAAACCGTTCTGGCAGTCTCGCCACGAGACGGGCATCCTTCCGTTCCTCCCGAACCTCTCAACCGGCTGGGACGACCGTCCCTGGAACGACCATTGCTGGATCGCCGGCCGAACCCCGGCCAAATTCGCCGAGATCTGCCGCCAGTTCAAACAGTTCTCGAAAGAGTCCGGAATCAAGCGGGCGGTCCTCGCGCCGGTCAATGAATGGGGCGAAGGTTCGTATGCCGAGCCCTGCCGCGAGTTCGGATTCGGAATGTACGAAGCCGTTCGCGAAAACCTCTGCGAGAAACCCGAATCCGGCTGGCCCCTGAACTACGGTCCCAAAGACGTCGGCTTGGGCCCCTACGAATACACCGAAGGCGCGAAGTATTGAAAGGCTGTCTTCGTGCTATCATCGTTGTTCTTCCCGCGTCCAACGCCCAGAGCAGATTGCAGTCATGATCCGGCAGGAACTCCTTGATCTGCTTCAGTGTCCCGAGACCAGGAAGCCGCTGCGACTGGCCGACCAGTCGCTCGTCGCCCGGATCAATGAGGCGATTGCGGCGGGTGGGGTCAAGAATCGCGTGGGGGAGACTGTGGAGACGCCCCTGTCCGGCGGACTGCTGCCGGAGGGCGGAAAGCTGCTTTACCCGATCGTCGACGACCTGCCGATCCTGCTCGTGGACGAGGCCATCCCGCTGGAACAACAAGAGCCATTGAAGTAGGTCCCGCGCGCCGCACGGGTCCTCAGAGCCGGGGGTTACTTGAGGCTGTCCGGAAATTGAGACCGTGAATAGGCGGTTTTCCGGTCGTAGCCGAAGTCGCCAGACTTTGGCAAGCTGCCGAGAAGGCCAAATCCTGGCGAATTCGGCTACGATCAATTCGCGGACACCCTCGGTTACTTAAGAGCACAGGAACCGTGCGGCGCCCGGCACCTACCTTTTGACTTGGGAGCCACGTCATGGCCGAGACCATTTTCCAGAAGATCATCGACAAAGAAATCCCCACCGAGATCGTCTACGAGGACGACCTGTGTATCGCCTTCAAAGACATCAATCCGGCGGCGCCGATTCATCTGATCGTGATCCCGAAGAAGCCGATCGAGTCGGTGGACGACGTGGCGGAAGAGGACGAGGCCATTGTGGGGCACCTGTTCTTCGCCATGGGCAAGATCGCCAAGCAGCAGGGGATCGACCGGGGATATCGGGTGGTGACGAACAACGGCCGGGACGCGGGCCAGGAGGTGATGCACTTGCACTTCCACATGCTTGCCGGCCGCGGCTTCTCCTGGCCGCCGGGGTAGGGAAGAGTGAAGTGTGAAGGGTGAAGTTTGAAATGACGCGATGGGCGGTTATGGAGAGGGCGCGGTGTCGCCATCGTGCGATGGATCTTCGCCGGTTTGTGCGGGCGGTTGATCTGCCGGATCGGGTTCCTTGGGTCGGATCTGGATTCTGACTTGCGATTCGCGAATCGCTCGCCGGTACGCTTGGAGTTCGCAGTGTTTCTCGTAGAGCGGATGGCCGGGGGCGGCAAAGCCGAGCGACAACAGCACAAGCGTAATGAGCGCGGACGTAGATCGCCACATCCATTTGCGATCTGGACCGAACAACGCCTTACCAAACAGTATCCCGACGAGACCGCCGGCACCGTGGGCCACGTTATCCACCGGTTCCCCGAACAATGCGAGAACGATGGCGAACAGAAACCAGGCAATGAAGAACTGAACTGTCTCGGCGTTGCAGACGGACCGGAAATCCTGGCGATATCTTCCTCCCATCCAGAGAATCCCGAAAAGCCCATAGATAACACCGGAGAGCCCGACCGTGCCATGTTGCTTGTCGAGAGGTGTGTCCCAGTTGCTTGCGAGAAAGGAGGGCATCGTTGCGCAGAATGCCAGTACGACCAGGACAAGAAAATATCGAAATGGGCGGAAATAGGGTTCAAGGGCTCGACCGAATGTGACCAACCAATAGACGTTGAATGCGGCGTGAATGAGCGAAGTCCTGAATACCTCGTCGTGCAGGAGAGTCGTTGTGAATGGTCGCCATAGTTCACCCGACCACACCGTTGACAGAATCCCCAGTTTCCAGACGGAATAGTAAACGTCTCGCCGGGCGGGATCGAACGTGCAGACCAACTCGATGGCCACGGCAACGGCCGCGATGAGCAGAGTGACGGGTGTGCGTCGGAAATCGAGTTCCGGGTGGGGTAGCATCTAAGGTTCCTTGTAGTCCGTTCCGCTTGTCTGACAGCTTGTCTCAACTCTACAGCACCCTGGAAGACTCGCCAACCGCGAGAGGGAGACGCCGGCGTCGGGTGACCGGCCTGCAGCGGAGAACTGTGTGCGGTAAGTTTTTGACCAGTTTGGGTTTACATCGTGAGTCGGAGCATCATTCTGACCCAAACGGGCCGCAGGGCCGTAGCAGACGTGAAGAGGTGGACAAGAAGGTCTTTCCCCGAAAGAGGGGAGTACGATTCGAAATTGGGCCTTGAGTGAGTGTGAAGAAACCCTTAGGTTAGAGTGCTTCGTCAACCGTTCGAGTCGTTTGCCTGATCTGCGACGCGGTGGGCCGGCCCGAACGGTCCTGGTCGTCACGCCCGGGCAGAGCGTTGGCGGCGGAGTCGCCCACGTGAATTGGTGGTATGCCCGCGGTCGGAGACAGAGAACCCTCATGTCGAGCGCATCCAGTCAAGCGAAACGAGATATCGAGATTTCCGCCAAGCGCTCTCGAGTGGGGCAGCTCATGGGCGTGCAGGTGGTGGGGGTGGGCGCCAGCGTGCCCGACAATCGGGTCCGAAACGAGGATCTGGCCAGCCTGGGCTGCGATCCCGAGTGGATCGTGCAGCGAACGGGGATCATGGAGCGGCGTCATGCCCCGCCGGGGATCGCCACCAGCGACATGGCGGCCGCGGCAGCGGAGGAGTGCATTGAAGACGCCGGCGTCGATCCGGCCGACGTGGATCTCGTGCTGCTGGGCACGTTCACGCCCGACCAGTTGCTTCCGTCGACGGCCTGTTTCGTCCAGGAACGACTCGGATTGACCGCGCCGGCCATGGACGTTCACGCGGCCTGTGCGAGTTTTGCCTATGCCATGGTGACGGGGGCCCAGTTCGTGGGCACCGGCTGCAGCAAGCTGGTGCTGGTAATCGGGGCCGACTGCAACTCGCGGGTGGTCGACCCGAAGGACGTGGGCACCTATCCGCTGTTCGGCGACGGGGCCGGGGCAGTGCTGCTGGCGCCCGGCGACACGAATCAAGGTCTGCTCGGGTTTGCCTTCGGCGCCGATGGTTCGGGCGCCGACCTGCTCTACCGGGAGGTGGGAGGCTCGCGGAAGCCTTTCTCGCACGACGGGAGCACGAACGGTGCGCACTTCATGAAGATGGAAGGCCGGCCGGTCTTCAAGTGGGCGGTGCGGATCGTATCGCAGTCGATCGGCGAGGTGCTCGAAGAATCGCACATGTCGCTCGACCAGATCGACCTGTTCGTCTTTCACCAGGCCAACCTGCGGATCATCCGCTCCGTGATCCGCGATCTGGGCATCGACCCTCGCAAGGTGGTCAACAATCTTCAGCACTACGGAAACACGTCGGCCGGCAGCATCCCGCTGGTTCTCGACGAAGTCTACCGCGACGGTCGCATCCACCGCGGCGACCGCATTCTGATGAGCGGTTTCGGGGCCGGGCTGGTTTGGAGCACCATGCTCATGCAGTGGTAGGCGGAAGTTGTCAGGGTCCGGGGCTCAGGATCCTGAGTCCAGGTTCATGCTCGGCTTTCGGTTTTCCGCTTTCCGCGGTATCATGGCCTACCCTTGTAGGAACGATTCGCGGACGAGTCTGCGCGCGTGGAGAGAGACAGAACGATGAGCAAAGTCAAACAACTGCCGGCACGGAGCGAGGTTCGCAAGAGCGACACCTGGGATCTTTCGCGGTTGTATCCGAACGACGACGCCTGGGAGCATGATTTCAAGAAGCTGGAGAAGCGGATTGCGGGCTACGGGAAATTTCAGGGGCAGTTGGCCGAGGGAGCGGAGGCTTTGGCTGCCTGCCTGAAGTTCGATCGCGATTTCGATCGCATGGGCGAACGGCTGGGAACCTACGCATTTCTGAAGACGGCCGAAGACGCGACGAACAGCGACTATCAGCGGATGCAGGGCCGGTTCATGAACCTGGCCAGCCGGGCCGCTCAGGCCGCCAGCTTCATTCGGCCCGAGATTCTCAGCATGTCGGCAGCCAGGCTGAAGGGGATGCTGGAAGCGAAGTGTCTGGCGCCGTTCAAGCTCCAGTTAGAGCGGCTGCTCGACGAAAAGCCGCACACCCTCTCGAAGAAGGAAGAGCGGCTGCTGGCGATGCAGACCGAGATGGCCCAGGCTGCGGGGCAGGCCTTCCGCAAGTTGAACGACGCCGATCTGAAATTCGGCGACGTGAAGGACGAAGACGGCCAGTTGATCGAACTGAGCCACGCCACGTTTTCCAAGTTTCTCAATTCACCGAAGCGAAGCGTCCGCAAGACGGCCTTCGACAAGGTCTACGCGCAATACGACGCCCATCAGCATACCCTGGCGGCCACGCTCAACGGCTCGATCCAGCGCGACATCTACTACGCCCAGGTACGAAACTTCTCCAGTGCGCTGGCGGCCTCGCTGTTTCCGGATCGCATGCCCGTGGCGGTTTACGACAATCTGATCGAATCGGTGCATAGACGGCTGCCGGCCCTGCATCGCTACTACGACGTGCGGCGGCGGAAGATGCGGCTCAAGGACATTCACCACTACGACACCTACGTGCCGATCCTCAGCGAACTGCGCACGCGGCACACGTGGGACGAGGCCGTGGAACTGGTGCTGGCGGCCCTCCAGCCGCTCGGCAGCGAATATGGGGCGGCCCTGGAAGGCGGACTTCGGGGCCGCTGGTGCGATCGTTACGAGAACCGGGGGAAGCAGAGCGGGGCCTTCAGTTGCGGCTCCTACGACGGCGATCCCCATATCCTGACGAACTACCAGGAAGACGTGCTCGACCACGTGTTCACCCTGGCCCACGAGGCCGGCCACTCGATGCACAGTTACTTCTCGGCCAAGTCGCAGCCCTATCAGTACTACAACTACGTGATCTTCGTGGCCGAGGTGGCCAGCACCTTCAACGAAGAACTCCTGAGCCGCCACCTGCTCAGCCAGGCCGGCGACGATCAACGCCGCGCCTACCTGATCAATCGCCAGATCGACGCCATGCGGGGGACGATCTTCCGCCAGACTATGTTCGCCGAGTTCGAGAAGCTGACCCACGCCTCGGCCGAGGAAGGGGAGCCGCTCACGGTCGAGCGATTCCGCTCGATCTACCGCGAGTTGCTGGAAATCTATTTCGGCCCCGACTTCGCTCTCGACGACGTGCTGTCGCTCGAATGCTTCCGCATTCCGCACTTCTATCGGGCCTTCTACGTCTACAAATATGCCACGGGGATGTCGGCCGCGATTGCCCTGGTCGAACGCGTTCTGTCGGGCGGCAAGAAGGAACTGGACGACTATCTCGGCTTCCTCAAGGGCGGCTGCTCGAAAGACCCGCTCGACCTGCTCCGAGGCGCAGGGGTCGACATGGAGCAACCCACGGCCGTCGATACGGCCCTGGCTGAATTTGAGCGGTTGGTCGAGGAGTTGGATGGGCTGCTCTCATGACAGTGCTGCCCGCGCCTTGCGAAGTGCCTCGTCAGAGGAAATCTCCCTGGCCTTGCCATCCCTAAGCTCACGCAAACGTCGTTCGGCCTCATCAACCCAAAGGCGCAAGTTCTCTTCGTCGGATGGGGCGTCAAGACTGAGCAGGAGTTTCTCCGCAAGCTGGGCTCTCCCTTGAAGGTCAAGCCTCAAGGCTTCCGCTTCAATGTCATCAAAATGCCGGGACATCTCAATTAGTTCCTCTTCCTAGTGCATGAAACGGCCTGCGCTGCACGCCGAGAGCGGGAGATCATCACCATCCCATTGTCATACGGAATGTAAACATGTGCAACCTACGGGGCGTCAGTCGTCGAAACGGGCGGTCAGCCGTTCATTGAGTCGGCCTATGCCTCTGACAGCTCCCACCCCTTCCGATACTCTCGTACCAGGTACTTGTTCGCGCCGGCGTCGTTGGTGATCTTCACGGCCTCGCTGTCGAACAACACTTTCTTGCCGGCCCGGAGAGCGACGGTGCCGAGGTTGACGGCGTCGGTGATCGAGGCCGCATTGAGGAAGCTGCCGGGAGACCGCTCGCCGCCGAGGATCTCTTCCAGCCAGCCGCTGTGGCGTCCGCCTGTTTCGCTCTCCTTGAGCACGAGGTCCTCCCGCTTTCCCTTGCTGAACAACTGGGGGTTCTGCCCGTGGAATCCGCCCATGATGATGCCGTCGTCGCCGACGAAGAGAATCCCCTCGCGGCCCATCTCGACACTGTGGGCTTCGACCTCTTTGGGGAGCCGGGGTTTCATCCCGCCGTCGTACCAGAACAGGTCAATTTCGGGCATGTCGCTCGTTGCCGCGAAGCCCAGACGGATGTTACAGCCCGTGGGGTAGGAGAAATCATTCTTGACGGTGCGGCTCACGCCGTCTTCGATCGTGCAGGTGTGGGTGGCCCAGGCTTGGGCACTTTTGGGAACACCGAGGCCGAGCGTCTCAAACACCGGCCAGAGACTGTAGATGCCCATGTCGGCCATGGAGCCGCCGCCGAAATCGTACCAACCGCGAAAGACCGTGTGGGTGTAGTGGGGATGATAGGGGCGATCGACGGCCGGGCCGAGCCACAGGTCCCAGTCAAGACCTTTGGGGACGGGCGGTTTGTCGGTGGGGATCTCGGTGTACTGGGGCCAGACAGGCCGGTTCGTCCAGTTGTGGATCTCGCGCAGCTTGCCGATGACTCCCTGCTTGATGGCCTCGGCGATCAGCCGGTTGCCGCCCCCGGCGCCGTGGGCCAAGAGGTGCGTGGCCACCTTCGTCTTCCGGGCGGTTTCGACGACCAGCCGGCCTTCGATCATGCGGTTGGCCAGCGGCTTGTGCATCATCACGTGGATGCCCTTGTTCATGGCTGCGATAGAAACTGTCGCGTGGAGATGGTCGGGCGTCATGACCTTGACGGCATCCAGGTCTTTCTCCTTCTCGAACAGTTCGCGGAAGTCGGCGTAGGCCGTGCAGGCCTTGAACTTGTCGGCCGCTCGCTGCTTGGCGTAGTAGGTATCGACGACGAGCTTGCCCACGTCGCGTCCGCCGGGGCATCTGTTGTCGCCTTCTCGCCAGCCGGGTTCGCCCAAATACTTGCGGATCGTGTTGCGGATGCCGCCCTTGCCCCATTCGACGTAGTCGCTGCTGTCCTTGTTGGGATCGCAGACGGCGACGATCTGGAACCGCGGCTCCGAGAGGAGGTAGTCGAGTTCGCGGAAGCCCTGCGTTCCCATGCCGATATGGGCCAGCGTGACTTTCTCACTCGGGGGGACGTTGCCGGGGCCGCCGAGGACGTGTCTGGGAACGATCGTTACGGCGCCGGTGGCGGCGGCAGCGCCGAGGAAACGGCGGCGGTTGAGACTGGGTTGCATGGTCGACTCCTCCAAAGTGCGTGCCAAGGGACTGGATGGCTGTTATTTGGAGGCATGCGGGTCGGGAAGTCAAGAGTCTTGGAGCTGCTGACAGAATCGTCGATCGTCCACACGAGCGCCCGTGGGAAACTCAACCGTTCTGTTAGGGTCTCTCCGTGCCTTGCTTCCAGATTTGAGAGCACGGTGCGCACATTTTCTCGTGAAGCCGGGCTTGTTCAGAAAGCGGAAGACGTTTCAGCAGACTCCCGCATCATCCAGCGGCTCGCCGTGGTTCGGCAGGCCAACCTGGCTTCACTTTACGATAGGGGCAGGCAGGAACCGGTTCCGTGTGAGATGCGAACAGTTCCATATAGGCATTGGCCACCGCTTCTTCGGAGAACTTGTCTGCCAGGGTTTTCGATCCCCCAGCGACCATTGTGCCGGCCAGGCCGGGGCTGTCGAGGACGCGGGTGATTGCCTGGGCGAAGCCTTCGTGGTCGCCGATGTCGACGAACAAGGCGTTCTCTTCGTGGCGTACGAACCACATTGGGCCTTCGCAGCGCGTCGAGACGACGGGAACGCGTTGGGCCCAGGCCTCGAGAAGGACGTTGCCCAACGGTTCGTGGCTGGAGGCCATGGCGAACACGTCGCTGGCCGCGACGAAGGGGCGGGGATCCGCCTGCCAGCCGGCGAAGCGCACACGGTTCTCGACCCCAAGTTGCCTTGCCAACGCGTGCAGGTTCTTCGACTGTTCGCCGTCGCCGATGATCCAGAGAAAGGTGTCGTCCATTTGTGCGACGGCTCTAATGAGCACGTCGAAGCCCTTGCGCGGAACGAACCTGCCCATGCTGGAAATCAGGCGGACGTCGTCGGGTGTATCGAGGACCTTACGATCGACGGGGACGACTTGTTCGGTACGGGTGAAGTTGGAGATGACCTCAATCCGGCGCGGCCAGCCCATGGCCTTGACGTGTTCGCCGATTCCGGGCGTATTGCACACGAGCACGTCGATGTTCTTGAAGTAATTGAGCCTGACGGGATAGTCGCCCAGACGCGCGATGCGGATGCAGCCGGCATGCCGGGGCATCAAACGGCTGGCTCGGGGCATCCAGGCGAACAGCGCGTCGGGTTTCCAACGACGTGCGGTGCGTTTGACGTGAAGCGGCAGGAGGATGCGACCGAGCGAGGCGTTGCGAAAATGGCTCTCGGTGATTTCCGCACTATGCTCGATCTCCTTTCGCCAGATCCGGTCCGGCCGAATGATCACCTTCTGGACGACGTTTCGCCTGGCCAGGGCATTGACGAGGTGGACGAAGAACCGTTCGGCGCCGCCGTCTTTGCCAAAGTGAAAATGCATGACCTTCATGGCGTCCTTTTCCTTCCTACTGCTTGGTCATCCGGGGATCGGCGCTGGAACAATTGAGGCTGGTCCATGTCGTCGACAGGGGGCGTGCGTTTCAAGGCATGGCGTTGGTAGATCTTGGCTTCCGTGAGAAACGAGTAGACGGCGCCGGTCATGGCTTGAATGAACCCTGGAATCCCACACCGCCAGAGTCCATGGCGCAGATAGAGCCGCGCGAAATAAGCCGGCGGATTTACGAACATTCTCACCGGCCCGCGCGCTTTGCCTGTGCTGATGTACTGATCGGCCTTGAGTGTGGAGTACTTGTTTTCTTTGAGGATCTGCTCGTCGATCGGTAGCGGGCGGAAGTGCAGCAGGCTGCCGCGTTTGGAGACGGCCACCCGTCCGTCCGCCAGGATTCCCTCGTGCACGCGTAGCGCCAGATCGAAGGCACCTCGCCCTTGACGGATCAGGCGCAAGTTGCACCGTTCGCGAACGTAGGCCGGCGTGTATCCATAGCCGATCAAGTAGGCGCGGCGGGCGACTCGCCAACCGACGATCGTTTCCGGCGCCTCCAACAAGGCGGGGAGCGCCGCCTGCAGGTCGTCGTCGAGACGTTCGTCGGCGTCGATGCTGAGGCGCCACGGCTGCGTGCATTGTTCCAGGGCAAACTGCTTCTGCCCGGCGTAACCCCGCCAGTCCTCATGGAGGAATCGGATGGGCCAACCGTCATCCGTGTAGCGTTGGACGAGTTCCGCCGTGCCGTCGGTGGAGCCGGAATCGACGATAACGATCTCGACGCACTGCCGGAGACTCTCGATGCAGTTGGCGAGATAGGGTTCTTCATTCATGCAAATGATGAACGCGGACAGGGGCAATTTGGGCTCCGCGTGGCCCCGGCTCCGACGGGTCTGGCCGGCCGATCTCTGCGGGTTGTCTGTGCACGCAACGGTTTGGCTCATCGATCGTGTCTTTCTTGGCTTGGCGCGGGGAATGGGTTCCACGCTTCACGATGCGAGCGGCAGCATGAAGCCCCGTTCCACCAGGTCCTGGGGGCCGGTGTAGGGGAGCGAGCATTCGTGTGCGAATCGGATATCCCCGTTGGTATCGAGGTAGCTCTGCAATTGGCGATAGACCTGCGCGCCGTTGAAGTGCTGGTTCGCGCGGACTGCCGCTTGCGTACGCTGCCGGATGTCGGAAAAGATCTTGAAATGCAGCAAGCAGCCCATCGCCGGCGGGAAGTTGAAGATTCCGGGCAACGGGCAATGGATCGACACGCCCAACGAGCAGCGGCGGTCCCAGAAGACCAGAGGGTACTTGATCAATTCCACGTCCAGTCCGAACACGCGGCCGCGAACGCCTCCGCGGATGCTGATGCCCTTGTTGTCCAGAGACAGAATGTAGCCGGCGCCGTCGAAATGGGTGGCAACTTCCCAGGGCATGGTCCGGTCGTGCCCATCGAACGTCGCCAGTCGGAGGCTGATGACCGGATAGAGATCGATCATGGCCGTGGGAAACCGGCGGATTCCTTTCCGTTGAAGCCGATGGGCAAAATCCCGTACCGATTCCCTTTCCAGGGTTTCGTAAACGAGGAATTCGTCGGAATCCATGTTGAGGTACCAGCGGTCGTAGCCATACAGGTGAAACAGGTTCTCTCGCCATAGTCTTCCCCTCGCCGCCTCGCAATAACGGACGTCGCTGTGGAAGAGATCGGTGTCTTTCTGGGCCAGCAGGTAGTCGAGGGAGCCATCGGTCGATCGGTCGTCGACGCAGATGAAACGGGTAACCCCCATCCGGCGGTGGTGTGCGAAAAAGGCCGGCAGAAAGCGGCGGTCGTTGTGGCACAGAAACACCAAAGGCACGTCTTGCTTCGTGAGCGGTTTCACCCGGTCTCCTTTAACCGGCGACAGCCGAATCGAATTCGGCCGGAAACTTCGCTTCTTGCGGAAGTGGTACTGGCATGCAAGTTCAATCCGGTGCAGTGGATTGGGGGCCCACGGCAGCCCGGTCCGGGACGAGAGCGGATAGCCGTTGTCGTTTCGTCTTGTGCTGATCATTCGAGATCCCTGCGATTGGAGGGAGCGGTAGCCCAACTACTCCCAGTCCAGATACAGCTTTGCCGGAAAGCGGCTGCGGGCGATATCGCGCAAGCCAGCCGTTCTCGCGGCGAGGGAAGGAATACGGCTTTCGTGGGTCTCGGCAAACACCACGTCCACGGTGGCCAGCGCATCGGCCTGGATCATGTGCTCCAGGAGCGGGACCTCGGCGCCTTCGATGTCGATCTTCAACAGCCGAACCGGACGGCCGAGACTCTTGAGAAACGAAACGAAGTCGATCTGTTCGACTTCGACGTAGTTGTCGGCGGCGACGTTGATTTTGTCGGCAAACACAGAGGAACTGATCGACGCAGCGTCGGGCGACAGGTCAAAGTCGGGCTTGCGATACAGTTTGACGGATGCCTGCCCCACGCCAACGGCCTGGTTGTGGCAGACGATATTGGAAAAGTGCGATGTGTTTTCCCGCAGCCGCGAGAACGTGTAGGGATCGGGTTCAAACGCGTGCACGGTGGCCCCGTTGAGCGCCAGCATATGGGTGAACTCGCCGAGATTCGCGCCGCAGTCGATCACCAAATCCGCAGGGGTCAACGACCGGACGATGCGGTCAAACCGGTAGCGGGCTACCCAGGTCGGTCGGCCGAACCGCTTCTTGTAGAGGTGCCACTTGATGGTCTTGAACCAATAGCGATCTTTCAGACGAGTGCGGCGTTTTGGGGCAGTGAGCGCATGGGGCTTCTGCGGGGGAGCCGGCAGAATGATATGGGGCTTCCCTCTGTTGGAACGCTGCGTATCCGGCGCCACCAGCCGAGTCATGGCTCTCGTCTCCAGAAGGTAAAGGGAAATGAAGCCGGAGAGCATACAATATGGACGGCCTTTTCGATACTCACGGCCGGCCAACCCGAGCGAATCCGGCATAATCTGCGCCAATGAGGTTGTCTTCCTGATCGTTGGAGCATTCGAGTTCCTCACGCAGCTCGTTCGGGTAGCGCCTCGGCGATTGGATCTGTTACGCATCTCCCGATTATCATTGGGTACCTCACTCCGCGTGCAGCTCTTATGTGTGCCTCGTCAAGCGGCGCGTTTCGACATCAACTCTCGGTAGACTGCCATCAGGTTTTCAGCCTCGCTCTGAAGGGGGAAGTTCCTGCGAACATGCTCGACGGCGGCCTGACCCGATGCCTCGCGCAGCGCGGCATCGTCGAGGTATCTGGTGGAAGCGGCGATCATCGATTCCAGGTCGTCGGGCTCGATCGTGGTGCCGGTCTTGCCCTCGACAATCAGTTCCGAGAATGCGCCGACGTCGGCGGCAACCACCGGCACACCGCACGCCATGGCCTCCAGCGGCGTGAGCCCGAACCCCTCCCATCGCTGCGGTGCAATCAGGAGCGACAGCACCTGGTACCAGCGCTGGATGGCCGTATGCTCGCCAACGAAGCGAATGCGGTCCGACAGCCCGGCGCCGGCGATTCTTTGTCGCAACTCCGTTTCGAAGGCCGCGTGTTCCGCTGTGGTGCGGCCAACGATGACGGCCATCCATCGGGGGCGATTCGGGAGCAAGCGGATCATCGTGTCAACGAAAAGGTCCGTACCTTTCTGACGCCGGATTCGTCCGATACAGCCGACGATCTGCATCGCCGGGTCAAGCCCCAAGGCGCGCTTGGCGGACGCTTGATCCGAGACCGGGCAGAACCGCTCGGTGTCGATACCGTGCATGATCACGGTATTGGGCACATCCAGGTAGGCGGCCGTCTTCCGGCTCGTGGCGACGACGGCATCCATGCGGCGTATGAGCCATTTGGTGAACGGTTTGTGCTGCCGTTGCGAAGCGGAGGTGAACACGAGTTTGAGGGGGGCGCGAAAGACGTGCCGGAGGATCAAGCCCCCCACCATCTCCGTATTCCGCCGGGCATGCCAGATTCGAAACCGCTGTCCGGCCGGACGGCGCAACAACCGCAGGGACTCCCAGAAACGCAGTCGCGGCAACGACTCCGGCAGCCCCGGACCGAGTACCGCGATCGCCAACCCCATTTTTCGCATCTGTGGCACCAATTGAACTATTGTCGAGGTGACCCCGGAGAGTCGCCACTTGAAATTCGGGGCGATCACTTGGGTTTCGACAGGGAGCGTCCTCGAACCAATCGCGTGGCAGCCCGTTTCGACCGCTCCTACTCGTGACGTCGCGCCAACCGCCTGCGGACAATCCGGCAAGGATCGCTGCTCACCACGCCTGCTGACCAGGGAACTCATGGATTCCGTCTCCAAGATTTTGACTGCCGAAAGGCGAACGGGCGTCACCCCCATTTGTAGGTGCCAGGAAATGGAAACCGATCACAGGGGCCAGAGGCGAGGGGAGGACGACGCATCGGAGGGAGGGTGAGCCAGACGCACTTCCAGTGTCGGCCCTGAGGATAGACCGGCTTCATCGAATTTCGCGAATCCAGCGATTTGAACGAGTAAGGGTTCCAGGGAATCATGGAGAGTGAGGCTTCTTTCGAAACAGGTTGAATTCGCACGAAGCGTTTCCTGAGAGGTTCGCGGAGAATGACGCAACATGCTGATACAGGAATAGTTAAGTTGTGTCAATAGGAATCGGACAGTTAAACTGGGCAATCTGACAAGCGGACGAAGAGAGACGAGGCGTTCGAACCGCGAGCACTCCGGCGACACGTTGGCTCTGCTTGTGGATGAGGCAGGTGGACTGCATAATGGCGGTCTGACAGGCGGTGATAATTAGTCTGTGGGTCCCGTCCCGCCGCACGGGACCTGATCTGTCGAGCAGTGATCCAGTCCCGTACGGCGACGGGGACTTCCCCCCCCTTCAGCGTGCTGCCATGCTTGCCAAGGAAATCAAGACAGGGACGATTGTCAACTACAACGACGCCCCGTGCATTATTGAGACGATCTCGGTGCAAAGCCCGAGTGCGCGGGGGGCGGCCACCTTCTACAAGTACCGCGCACGGAACCTGGTGACCAAGCAGAAGGTCGACATCACGCTCCGGGGCGGCGACTCGCTCGACCTGGCCGATTTTCAACGCCGCCCGGTCAAGTACCTGTATGCCGACGGTTCGAGCCTGGTCTTCATGGACAACGAGAACTTCGAGCAGTACCCGCTCCCGAAAGAAGAGATCGAAGAGGAAGCCCAGTACCTTACCGAAGACCTCGAAGGCGTCTGGGTACTGATTTACAACGACCAGCCCGTGGGGATCCAGGTGCCGCCAACCGTCGAGCTGAAGGTGATTCAGTGCGACCCGGGGATCAAGGGCAATTCGGCGACGTCGCGCAACAAGCCGGCGACGTTGGAGACGGGCCTGGTGGTCCAAGTGCCCGAGTATCTCAGCGAGGGTGAGACCATCAAGGTCGACACGCGTACCGGGCAGTATCTGTCGCGAGCATAGCGGACGGCACTTCCCTGAGAGAGACTGACCGGTGAAGAGGTCGCCCGGTCGATTCGGGGCGTCCGTATCGTGACGCGTTTGGACTTGCCAGGAGTGTTCGTAATGCCCGAAAGTTGCACCACCGCACGGGAGCGTGTCCTCAAAACCTTGCGGCACGAGGAGCCGGATCGCGTTCCGTTCGATCTGGCGTCCACTCAGGTTACGGGGATCAGCAGCACGGCGTATGCGAACCTGCGCAAGTACCTGGATCTGCCGGCGGCGGAGCCGAACACGATGGATATCGTGCAGCAGGTATGCATACCCCATGACGACGTCATGGAGCGGCTGCAAGTGGACACTCGCGGCCTGTTCCCGCTCATCAGCAGCAACTGGAAGATCGACATTCAAGACGAAGGTGATTCTTGGACCTTTGTCGACGAGTGGCACTGCAAGTACCGCAGGCCGAAGGAAGCCGGCTATTACTTCAGCCTATGCCAAAGCCCCTTTGACGAGACAACGCTCGGCAAACAGGCGGTCGATTCTCTCGCCTGGCCCGATCCGGCCGATCCGCGGCGGTGGGAGGGACTCCGGGAAAAGGCCTCGAGCTTTCGTGAGGCCGGTTATCCCGTGGTGATGCGGGGGCTATGTGCGGGCATCCTGGAAATGGCGTGCCGGCTGCGCCCCATGGACAAGCTGATGATGGACCTTGCCATGGGCGAGGAGGGCGCCAAGCACCTGCTGGTGAAGATCACCGAACTCAAGGCCCGTTTCTGGGAGGCGGCACTCGACGACCTCGGCGACGTGGTCGACGTGGTGGTCGAAGCCGACGACTACGGCACCCAGCATTCGATGCTGGTCAGCCCGGCCATGTATCGGCAACTGTTCAAACCGCTCCAGGCGGAATTGTTCGCCGTGATCCGCCAGCGTCTGCCGGAGGGCTTCGTCTTCTTCCATTCCTGCGGGAACGTGCGAGGGTTGATTCCCGATTTCATTGAGATCGGCGTGGACATCTTGAACCCGGTGCACATCACGGCCACCGGTATGGAACCGGTGGCCTTGAAACACGACTTTGGCAACGACATCTGCTTCTGGGGCGGCGGCGTCGACACGCAAGGCGTGTTGCCGGGCGGCACACCCGAACAGGTTCGCGAAGATGTGAAGCGCAACGTGACAGCTCTCGCACCCGGCGGCGGTTACGTATTCAACACGGTGCACAATATCCAGGCCGACGTTCCTCCGGAGAACATCATGGCCATGTGGGAAACGCTGCGAGAGGTGGGCGTGTACTGAGGCAGGCGGAAATGCTGGAAGAGCCCCTGCCAGACCCGTCCCAAGAATCCCCCTCGAATCGCACTCATTTCGGGGCGTTTCCATTCAGAATTGCACCAAGTGCAGCGATTTCTTGCTCAGTTCACAGACTATGTTAGAATACGGGTGCATGCTGTGGCGATAGCCTTCCATAGGATCGCCCACCTATACTCCCACTGGGCTTCTTTCTGCGGTAATCCGATGACGACTTCTGTCCGAGTAACGGCCGAACAGCTTGCCGCGATGCCCAGCGACGGTCATCGCTGGGAACTGGTGGCAGGGGAGTTGAGAAAGATGACGCCAGCCGGTTGGAAACATGGAGCGATTGTTGGCCGACTTCACGGTTGGTTGTTCAATCACGCCAACACTCATTCGCTTGGGATCGTGCTGGCCGCAGAGACCGGTTTTCTGCTGACCGACGACCCGGACACGGTGAGGGCTCCGGATGTTTCTTTCCTTCGTAACGAGCACCTTGGCGATCCACTTCCCGATGTGGCTTACTGGCCGGGAGCCCCCGACCTGGTCGTCGAAGTCGTTTCGCCCGGCGATCGCTCCGGTGAGATCGACGAGAAGGTCAAGGCCTGGCTTGATGCAGGAGCTAGCATGGTTTGGCTGGTCAATCCCGCCTGGCGGAGTGTGACGGTCTACCGTTCGGCAACGCAGATCACCACGCTGACCGAGAACGACGAGTTGAGCGGAGAAGACGTGGTCGAGGGGTTCCGTTGCCGGGTGGGCGACATCTTCGCCCGGCTCACCGGACCGGCTGCCGATTGACTTGCCGGGACCGACGAGGCAATGGTTGCTGACTCCAGCGGCCGAACGGGGAAGCTCCGCGGACTTGACACGATCTTCTGTGCCCCCGAGAATCGTGGGATTGCCGTCTATGCAAACCCACCTATAGGTGGGGGTACTCAGCGAGCGCGAATCGCCTTTGTTGCTCGCCCCTGAACCCTGACAACCGACAACTCCCGAGGAGCCTCTCATGGCGGAAGCCCCGCGAAGAGATTTTGAAGCGACCAACCAGATGAAGGCTGTCATGGGCAAGTACTTCACGGAGCTTACCCAGGGGCCCGAGCAAGGGAAGAAGACGGCCTGGTGCACGAGCGTCGGCCCGGCCGAGTTGCTCTACGCACTCGGCTACAACGTCTACTTTCCCGAGAATCACGGCGCCATGCTCGGGGCCAGCCGGATGGCGACCGATCTGATTCCGTTGGCCAACGCCCGCGGCTTCTCGCCCGACATCTGCTCCTATCTGACGAGCGACGTCGGATCTTATCTCAAGGGCGAGAGCCCGATCCAGAAGATGAAGCTTCCCGGCCCGCCCAAGGCCGACGTGCTCGTTTTCAACACGAACCAGTGCCGCGACGTGAAGGACTGGTTCCAGTTCTACGCCCGCGAGTGGAACGTTCCGTGCATCGGGGTTCACACGCCCCGTTCGATCGGCGAGATCGATCAGACATTGGTCGACTACATCGCTGGGCAGATCGAGGCGCTGGTTGAACCGCTCGAGAAGGTGGCCGGGGCCAAGCTCGATCCGGACCGGCTCCGCGAGGTGGTCGCCCTCTCCAAGGAGTGCACCGAACTGTGGAAGCAGGTGTTGCTGGCCGGGGCCAACAAGCCGGCGCCGATCACCTTCTTTGACGGCACGATCCAGATGGGGCCGGCGGTCGTGCTCCGCGGGACCCAGGACGCCGTCGACTACTACAAGATTCTCGTAGCCGAGCTCAACCAACGGGTCGCCGACAGCGTCGCCGCGGTGGAGGGGGAGCGACTTCGCATCTATTGGGAAGGCATGCCCGTTTGGGGCAAGCTCAGTTCGCTTGCCAAGCAATTCATGGAACTCAAGACGTCGGTCGTTGCCTCCACCTACTGCAACAGTTGGATCTTCGACGCGCTCGATCCGTCCGATCCGTTCCGCAGTATGGCCCGGGCGTACAGCAGCATCTTCATCTGCCGCAGCGACGACTTCAAGGAGCAGTACATCCGGCGCATGGTCGAGCAGTACCAGATCGACGGCATCCTTTACCACGACGCCAAGACCTGCCCGAACAACTCGAACTGCCGCTACGAGATGCCCCAGCGCCTGCAACAGCAGCTTGGCATTCCGTACCTGGTAGTCAACGGCGACCTGAACGATCTGCGGCTCTATTCTGAGGAGCAGACCCGCACGAATATCGAAGCCTTCGCCGAGCAACTCCTCGGGACCTAGGGCGGCTGGTGGGTCCCGCTTGCCGGGCGGGATCTCCCTATAGGATCGACTTTCCATCTCGCAGTCCCGTCCGGCAGACGGGACCCAACTATTTTCCCTCGCTGCAAGCCGTGACCCACTTCTGCGGAATCGACATTGGAGCCTCGGCGGCCAAGCTGGTGCTCATCGAACCCGACGGCCGGATCGCCGCCAAGGCGGTGCGCCGTTCGGGTGTCGATTACGCGCAGACGGCCGAAGACTGCCTGCTGGAGGCGCTCGAAGCCGCTGGTCTGGAACGTGCGGATGTGGCCGGGGCGTTTTCGACCGGTTACGGCCGCGACAACGTCGGTTGGGTCGACGGCAAGATGACCGAGATCGCCTGCCACGGCCGCGGTGCTTACTTCCACCTTCGCCGAGCCATGACGATCATCGACATCGGCGCCCAGGACAGCAAGGTCATCCATCTCGACAGGGAAGGGCACCGGACGGGCTTCAAGATGAACCGCAAGTGCGCCGCCGGCACCGGTTCCTTCCTGGAAGAGATTGCCCTGCGGCTCGACCTGCCCGTCGGCGAGCTGAACGGATTGGCCGAGGCTTCCACCAAGGAGATTTCTCTCGGCAGTTTCTGCACGGTGTTTGCCGCCACGGAGATTCTGGAGAAGATCCGCGCGGGGCACAAGGTCGAAGACATCGTCAAAGGCGCGTTTCGCTCCGTCGTGAAACGGATCGCCGAAATGGATCTCATTCAAGCCGACCTGGTGATGACCGGCGGGGTGATTGCCCATAACCCCTATCTGGCGACACTAGTCGAGGAATCGTTCGGTCGTCCCGTCTACGTTCCGCCCGAGCCCCAGTTTGCCGGCGCCCTCGGCGCGGCGCTGTTTGCGAAAGACAACCGTTCGTCCTGTTGAATTCAATCACTGAAGGGAGCCCGCCATGCTCATTACCGGTCCGCCCAAGGAGATCAGCGAGGGTCTCACGATGCTCGGCACGGACGAGTATCCGATCTACCTGTTCCGGGCGGGCGAGCGAGCCGCCGTGTTCGAGGGGGGAACCGGCGCGATGGGCCCGCTCCTCAAAGAGCAGCTCGCCCGGCTCGAGATCGACGCGGCCGCGGTCAAGCAGGCGATCATCACGCACGCCCATCCCGACCACGTGATGGCCATCCCCATGTTTCGCGACCTGTTTCCCGGCGTGACCGTGGCGGCCTCGGAGATCGGCGCCAAGACGCTTGCCTTTGAGAAGGCCGTGGCCGCCTTCTGCCAGATCGACGAAGCCCTCACCGGCGCCATGCTCCAGGCCGGCAGAATCACGGAGGGGCACCGCCCCGCGGCGCTGAAGGAAATGAAGATCGCCGTGGATCGAACGCTCAAAGAGGGCGACAAGATCGAGGTCGGCGACACAGTATTCGACGTGCTCGAGACCCCCGGCCACAGCGAATGCAGCCTCAGTTTCCACCAGCGACAACGGGGTATCTTGATCATTTCCGACGCCACGGGCTACTACATGCCCGAGCACAACGAGTGGTGGCCCAACTACTTTTCGGGCTACGGAGTCTACGTCGACTCGATCAGGCGGCTTGCCGCGATGGAGGCGGAAACGCTCTGCCTCAGCCACAACGGCGTCATCCGCGGCAAGGACGACGTGGCGGCCTACTTCGAGGGAGTGTTGGCATCCACGGAAGCCTACCATGCCCGCATTATCGATGAAATCAAGGGCGGCAAACCTTTCCGCGAGCTGGCCGAACAGCTCGGCACGGAGATCCACGCCAAGGCCGGCCTGCTGCCGGTCGATTTTTTCCAGAAGAACTGCGGTCTGCTGGTGAAGCATTCCATGAAACACGAAGGAATTGAGAAGCAATGAGTGGTAGCCGAACTCGCCAGAGTTTGGCGTTTTTTCAAAACAGGGCCAAAGTCTGGCCGACTTCGGCTACGGCAACCGTTTGCGACCGATGAAAGCGAGTATCGAGATGTTTCCGAACGCACGAATACCCTACGGGACGTGGGGGAGCAGTTACTTTCCCGCCTGGCAGACGTCGGCGCTGGCCGAAGTCAACATCGGGCAGTTTGCCGGCGAGGCGATGAACCGGATCCTGGGGCTCAGGAGGGTTCCGAAGAGCGAGCTCGACTATCTCATCATCGGCTCCACCATCCCGTGGCACTGGAAGTTCTGGAACGCGCCGCTGGTGGCGAGTTGCCTGGGCCGGCGCCTGCCGGGATTCCATGTCGAACAGGCTTGTGCGACCGGGCTCAAGGCCGTTCTGCTTGCCGGAGCGGAGGTCCAGAGCGGCGCCAACGACGTGGTCGGTGTGCTGGCCTTTGACCGGACCAGCGATTCGCCGGTGGGCGTGTTTCCCGAACGCCGGGCCCACGAGCGAACCATGGCGATCAGCCACGTGTGGGACAATTTCGGTTTCGATCCCGCCACCGGGCTGGCCATGCTCACCACGGCCGGCAAGGCAGCCCGCAAGTACGGGCTGGAACGAAGGGAAGTCGAGGACATCGCCTTCTGCCGGTATGAGCAGTACTTCGCCGCCAAGGAATCGGGATTCCTCGACCGGGTTCTCGTACCCCTCGATGTATTGAACGTGCAAGGCCGATTGCTCGGACGCATCGATAAGGATGCAGGGGTCCGCAGACTGACATTGGACGGCCTGCGCCACATGCGCGAATTGGATACCTGCGTGACGACAGGGACTCAGACCCATGCCTCCGACGGCATGGCAACGCTCCTGGTCACGACTCCCGAAAGGGCCCGTGAACTGAGTCCTCGCCCCGAGATTGATATTCAGTTCGTCGCCAAGGCCGAGGTTCGGACCCACCCGGCCCTGATGCCTGAGGCCCCAACCTTGGCCGTGCAAAAGCTGCTCGATCAGACGGGTCTCACGATGGACGACATGGCGGTCGTCAAGAGCCACAACCCCTTCGCCATCAACGACGCCATCTTTTCCAAAGTGACGGGACACGACTGGACCAAGGTCAATCGAACCGGCTGCTCGTTGGTCTGGGGACATCCCCAGGGTCCGACACTCACGCGGATGCTGATCGAAGGGTTGGAGGAAGCGGTGGACTTGGGAGGGGGCCTCGTCCTGCTCCTCGGCTGCGCCGCAGGAGACGTGGGTATCGCGGCCATTTTCCGAGTGACCGAAGGAGGTGCAGCATGACGAAGGCGATCCGACAAACAACGCTCCAGACGCTCGGGCTGGGTTCGGTGATCGACATCTTCCGCAACGGCAAGCTGCCCGCGGATGCCGGCGATCTGGTGGATCGCGTTTTCGGCGCCGCCGACGAGCGGGGTTCGCTGGTGATCTCCGGTGCCAACGGAATCGTCGGCGCCGGCAAGATGATGCAGCTCACTTCCAGGCTCGAACCGTTCGGCGTCCGATCGATCAGCCTCAGCCGCCCTCGAACGGCCGACGGACTCGGGCCGCAGTATCCGGGACTGGTCGAAGCCGTCGGCAAGGACCGGGCCGACCGGATCATGGGCAACATCATCCGCATGACCTACGACGGCAAGACGCTCCCGGCGGACTTGGCGCATTGGCGCCCCCGCTTTCTGCTGGAGTCGATTCCCGAGCTTCTCGAAGTCAAGAAGGCCCACTACCGGCTCTTCCGGGAGGCGTTTCCTGAGATCGAGATCCGTTCCGTCACGTCCGGGTTCCCGAGTTCGGAACTGGGCGTGGGAGTAGCTCACCCGGCCTTTCCGCACGCGATCAACAAGGTCTGGGAAATCGTCGAAGAACAGACCTCGCCGGTCACTCAGCTTCTGTGGGCGCTCGGTTTGATCCCGGTTCCGGTCAGCGACGACTGGTCGTTCGTTTTGGACGTACTGTTTTGCGGGATCACGCTCGCCGGATTGCGATATCACCGGGCGACGAACATGCCGTTCTGGAAGATCGACAAGTTTGTGCGCAAGTCGGTCGGGCCGAATCCGTTCAGGGCCCACGACGTGATCGGCGCCGGGGGGGCCGATTTCCTCTCCTGGTCGTGCCTGCACCATCTCAGCAAGAAATACGGGGCCCTGTTCACCCCGACGCCGGAGTTGGAGGAGCGGAAGGAGACGGGCCAGAACTGGTATCCGCTCAACCATTTCAGGCCGCTGGTCGACTGGCCCGTGGACGACGAGGCCGAGTTCAACGGCTTTATCCTGGGCGCCTTGTTCCAGATGGCCAGTCTGATCCTGCACGAGCAGAGGGCTCCCCTGTCCCACATCAACGCGATTGGCGAGTTGTGCGCCCAGTTCCGCCGGGGCATTCTGGCGATGATCCGAAGCGTGGGCGCCGAGGCGGCCGTCAAGACGGTCGAGGCCTATCACCGACTGCATCCCGAGGCGGCCGGCAGTTGCTGGTATCCCGAGGCGTTCGACCAGATCGGCAGCCCCGAGTGGCAGCAGTTGTACGTCAACGCCGAGCACGACGGCAAAGTGGGAGTGATCACCATCAGCCGGGAGACCTACAACGGCGACGTCGACGCCGAACTGAACCGGGCCGTCGACTGGCTCAAGGCCGAGGGAATCGGCCGCGTGATTGTGAGCGGCGATTTCCACCTGGCCACGCAGATGGTCGGGGCCGACACGAGCGAATTCTATCCGGCGCTGGACGACGCGGAGGCGGGGCACCGCCTGGCTGCCGCCTGGACGGCAACGGCCAGGAGGTTGCATGACGAGTTCCGGGTATCGGTCGGCTTCGTAGGCGGCAAACGCTGCCTCGGCGGTTCCCTGGAACTGCTCATGCACTGCCACTACCTGGTGGCCGTCGACGACGCGCTGTTCGGCATGCCCGAAGTGACGCTCCCGGTCCTGCCCGGGATGGACGGTTGCCACTGGCCGTTCCGTAAGACTGAGCCGTCCCAGTGGCCCAGGCTTGTCCGACTGCTGCTGACCGGAGAGCCGGTGAAGGCGAAAGAAGCAGTGGATTGGCTGGTCGACTACTCAGGCTCAATGCAAGACGCGCTCGCGACGGCCTGGAGCCTTGCCTCCGGTGGTGCGACCGGTGTGACGAAGCGGAAGCTGAACGACGGCATCCTGAAGGATGTCGCTGCAGAGGCGGGGATACCGGTTTCAGACAATCCGGCCACCGAAGCGGCCAGGAAAGCGATCATGGACTCGATCCGGCAGTCGTGCGGCGTGCCGCTGCCGGAAGCCCTCGATTTGCAGGCCCGGCGCTGCGCCGACTTCTTCACCACCTCGTTCTGCAAGCACGGAACCATCGGAACCGAGCACCAGCGGACAATGGTGGTGTGACGGCATCCGGACAAGAAGTATTCACCAGCTATTGACGACCGTTGGGGACGAACTTGAGCAGGTTCTCCCCTTCGGCCGGCATTGAGGCCAATGCCGCCTCGAGTTTTCGTTTCGCCGCCTGAGCTTCGGCGTCCAGATCGTCGTTGGCCAGAGGGCGTTTTTCGAGCACGTCGTTTGCCGCGTCGAAGAAGCTGCCGTCCCCGTAAAGCTTCCAGCGCTTATCGCGAACGAACCGCTTCGGTTCCGTTCGCTCGGGCCGTGGGCAGTAGTAGCAGTAGATCCACTCGCGTGGCGTGCCCTGCTCGCCGCGGAGCTGCGGCAGGAAGCTTTGGCCGTCGAGCCCGCAGGGAACGGCCAATCCGGCCGCTTCCAGGCAGGTGGGAAGGAAGTCGGAGAAGTCGACGAGATCCTGGCACACGCGGCCCTTGGGGGCGACGCCGTCCCAGCACGCGACCAGCGGCACGAGCGTTCCTGCGTCGGTGGTCTTGCCCTTGCCGCCGGCGATCTCGACACCGTTCAATTGCGACTTGATGCTCGTGTTGGTGCCGTTGTCGCCGGTGAAGAAAATCAAGGTGTTCTCGGCGATTCCCAACTCCTCGGTCTTTGCCACGACGCGGCCCACCATCTTGTCCATGTAGGCCACCATGTCCTCGAAGTTGCGTTGCTTGTCCTTGCTCGTCTTGGAGGGGCTGTCGGGGGTGACTTCGAACGGGTTGTGGACGAGGATCATCGGGTAGTAGATGAAGAACGGCTTCTCGTGGTTCTTGCCCATGAAGTCCAAAACGTACCGGTTGACGACGTCGGGGCCGTAGCTGGATGCGTCGTCGAATTGGCGATTCTCCCCGTCGATATTGAGCAGCGGTTGCCAGTAGCGCGAGCCAAGCTTGTCGACCTGCCAGAGACAGAAATGGTCGAAGCCGGCCTGGTCCGGCCAGGTTCCCTTGAAGCGGAACTGTTCGGTATAGTTCTCCGCTCCGAGCAGTTGCCACTTGCCGGCAACGAGCGTCTCGTAGCCGCCCGCCTGGAAGTACTGGCCGATGGTTGTCTGATTGCTGTTGAGGACGGAGAAGGCCGAGTAGTTGCGAACGTTCGACATTCCCGTCATGAGTTTCACCCGGCTGGGCGTGCAGAGCGGTTGGGAATAGCAGTGGGTGAAGCGGACGCCGCGCTCGGCCATGCGGTCGATGGCGGGCGTGCGGTACTGCTGGCTGCCAAAACAGCCGAAGCACTCGCAGCCGATGTCGTCGGCCATGATCAGAATGACATTCGGCCGGGATTCGGCGGCCTCAGCGGGCAGGCCGGCCGGCAGGATCGCCAGGAGGAGAGCGAGGGCTGGGATTGGTTGGGGGAGTTTCATTGCAGGTCCGTTGAGAACGTGTTCTAATCTGGGCGACGGACGGCAAGCCGGAACGGCCTGACGTTCATTGTGGCCAAGCGTTCGCTGAAAAGCGAGCGTGCATGAGGTTCTTCTGCCGCAAGTGGAAGGAATCCCATAAGGATCTGAGAGGCCTTATGCGGGTTCTTCTTGTAGTGATTTGGATCGTAGGACTCGGCGTTCTTTCTGCGAACAGAAACCAGTTTGTATCGAATCCAGGCGGCAGGGCCGCCGGCCAGTGGGCGACACTTGCCGAGTGTCGCTCGTGAGCGCTGACAACAAATTCCCGAGTTGCGCCCGGCAGAAGCGACCCACGCCGAAGTGGAACGCATCTGCTGGTCGTGGCTCTGAACCGAAGCCTTCACAATCGATGAGGACGGTAGTCGACATGGTGAGACGCACGAAACGATGGGCGGTTGCAGTTGGAGTGGCAACCTATGCTTTCACAGTGATTCTCTGCGCAACAAGCGGTCTTGCCGCCGAGAAGGCGGCCGTCTTGTTCGTCGGGGACAGCGACAACCACGTCGCCTCCGGCCTGAGGGCGCTCCAGGTGCCGTTCGACGAATCGTCGGTGAACGACCTGGTCCAGGGAGAGGTCTGCCTGTTCGACTACGGCGTGCTCGTCCTCGGCATGGACGTTGGGCGCACGGGTCTGGAATCGATCAAGGATGCCGTTGCCGCCTTTGTTGAAGTGGGCGGCGCCGTCCTCTGCTTCCGATCGCCCGATCCGGATCCCTGGCTTCCCGTCTCCCTGGAAAAGGACCGGGCCTACGCCCTTGGCGAGGTGCTTGTGCCGGAACATCCCATCTTCACCACACCCCACCGGTTTGACCGCACGTCTCTGCAGGCCGTTCACGGCGGCTCGATCTATGCGGGATTCTATGGATTGGGCGATGGCTGGAAGCCGCTGCTTTCGGCCGGCAAACAGCAGGCCTGGGACAAAACCCCGTCCGTGCATGGCGGCGATCACTACGGTATCGTGGAACTCCGGCTCGGGCGCGGACGCATCTTGATGTGCCAGATGATTCCGGCCTATGCCTGGTTCAACGACGCCAAGGGCGACGCGAACAGCCCGGGCGCTCGCTTCTTCGAAAATCTCGTTCACTACGCACTGGCATCGGCACACACGCCGGCGGGACCGCGCAAACCGCGGGTGCGCCCCGACTCCTACGTGGCCGATCTTGGCGAGCTTATGCAGACACCTCGCGGCTGGGATCGCCTGCGTTTGGATGATCCGGCCTGGCAGTTCACCGCCAAGGGACCGTTTACTGGAGCGTGCGATCGCCGCGGCGTGTTCACGATTTCGTACGGCAAGGAGGCAGCCCAGGCCGGCAATTATGGCCAGGTCTCGCGACGATTGCCGATCCCCGAAGGGGCTCGGCGTGTGATGCTGCGCGTCTACCAGACCGACGACTACTGCGGCGGCCAAGAGCCCAAGATGGTCGGCGACGAACGGGTGAGCACCTCGTTGAACCGGAAGGAGGCCTACCGTTTCCGGCAGGTGCTGGTCGACAACAAAGTCGTTGACGAGACCGACGTGCTGGGGCGGAACGTGCAGCCCGCCCGGGACAGGATCCGATGGTACGACATTACCGAGATGGCCGGCGGGAAGCGGGAAGTGACGCTCGCCTTGAAGGTTGTCGACCGGAAGGATACGGGCGAGGAGACGTTTCCAACCGACTGCTTCTTCGCCTGCGTCGATCTCCGTACGGATTTTGTGCGGTTGGATGCCAAGCAGCTCGCGGCCGAGGGTTATGCCGAAACGAACCGCGGAATGGCGCTCTCGCAGGAGGCGGGATCGCTGTCGCTGAAAGCGCCGGTGCCGGAGGGCCGGTATGTGGTTGCGTTCTGCGTGCTCGATCATCCCTTCGGACAAGGCCAAGCGAAGATCACGGTCAACGGCCAGACCGCGGTGGTTGCTCGTGCTTCGGCCGACGATCACCGGTTCTGGTGGCTGACGACGCCTCCGATGTTGCTTGCCGGGAATGCGGAAGTCACATTCCACGCTCAAGGAGACGGCGAGGAGCGGATGGCCGTCTCGGAGGTGGCCTTTGTGCCGGCCGATCTGTGCGCGATACAAGGCGGGATGCCGGTTGCCGAAGCACCGGTTTTCAAGCCTGGTGTGCCGGCCGAACGTGAAGTGGTCGAACTGACGGTATGCGAACCCGCCGGCGCGGCGAGAACGGGTGAAGTTGCCAGCCAGGCCGTTCCCTTCGGCATGGGCCGGCTTCGGTCTCCCGATCATCTTGCTGTGACAACGACTGACGGGAAGGCCGTGCCGAGCCAGGTGCGACCGTTCGCCTTTTGGCCGGACGGCAGTATCCAGTCGGCCGTTGTCACCTTCCCGGCCGATGTGCGGGCGAGCGGGAAGGCCAAGTATGAGCTTCATTTCGGAAAGCAGATCGCTGCAAGCAGCGTTGCCGAGCCGCTCGCAGTGAAAGAGTCGCAGGAGCATTTCAGAATCGACACGGGACGCCTGCAGGTCGAGATTCCCCGAAAGACCGGGGCCGTCGTCTCGGCTGCGTCGATCGACGGGAAAGAAGTCCTGATTCCCAACGATCGGTCGTGGGGATTGGAACTGGAGACGGAGGACGGGCGTCTGCTGCGGAGCGACGGGATGACGGCCGCGTCGTGTGTCCTCGCCGAGCGGGGACCGCTGCGGGCGATCGTGGTCAAGACCGGCAAGCTGGCCGACGATGCCGGCGAGGTGATCGACTACCGCTACGAATTGCACTTCACCCGCGGTTCGGCCGAGGTGCGGTTCTTCCCCCGGTTCAGCAACGTGGTTCATTCGGCGGGGGTTTTCGTCAAACGGCTTTCGCTGGAGTTGCCGTGGCAGACGGGACGTTCGGCGGTGTACTACGCTGCGTCGGAGAATGGCGAGCCCGTACGGGTCGATCTGCAAGGCGCCGCGGACCTCTATCAACACACGCACGACACGCTCACGATCGCGGGCGACGGCGTGCGGGCCGATGCAAGGCTGTCGCGAGCGGCGGGGCGGTTGACCGGCTGGACGCTCCTCGACGGTCCAGCTCCGCTTAAGGTCGGACTTCGTTACGCGTGGGAGATGTATCCGAAACGGATGCGGATCGACAACGGCGGATTGGCGATCGACCTGGTTCCGCCGCCGCTTACAGACGCCGATATCCCCGAGGCGGCAAAGCAAGTCCCCGAGGTGGCCGATCGGCCGATCGGCGGCGTCGGCTATCCGCAGGCCTTGGGTCGGCCCGGGCTGTTTCGCCTGGCCGTGGGGGAGAGCATCGGTCACGAGCTATGGCTCTCCTTCGGGAGCGACGATCGGCGACCGGTGGAAGAGCAATTTGCCGCCGGTCTGGAGCCATTGCGGGCGTGGGCCGATCCGGCCTACGTTGCCGGCACGCGTGTGTTCTGCGAGTTTCATCCTACCGACCCGGCCATCTTCCCGCGGTACGAGAAGGCGGTCGACGGGGCCTACGAGGTCTTCATGAAGCGGCGCCGCGATCGAAAGCAGTACGGCATGGAGAACTTCGGCGACGACACGTTTGAATGGGGCTACGGGCCGTCGTACACGTTCTGGAGCAACCAGGAGGACGACCGCACCCACGGCATGCTGATGCAGTACGTTCGCTCGGGCGATCTCCGCTGGTGGGACCTGGGCGAACAGGCGGCCCGGCATTATCGCGACGTCGATCTGGTGGCCGCCTCACCCGATCGGCCCGGCGACGTGGGTGGTCCGATCCACCACAACAGCCGCCATTTTGTTTCGAAGGGCTGGGTTGCCGATCACACGCGGGGCGCACCCGACACGGGTCATTCCTGGAGCGAGGGGCTGGTCGACTACTGGCTGTTGACGGGCGATCTGCTGGCCGGCGAGGCGGTGGTTCGCATGGGCGATTGGTACGTGGGCAAGGTCGACGACTTCCGCTTCGGGGCCGGCAGCCAGGAACGGGGCCAGGGCTGGGCCCTCACCGGGTTGACGGCAATCTACCGCGCGACGGGCGATCCGCGATACCTGGATGCCGCAAAGCGCGTGCAGGATTGGGTGAACCAGTGGCAGGATCCCGTCCGCGGCGTGATCAGCGTGCCCATCAGCGAACAGCCGAGCTACGAGGGGGGGACGACGTTCATGCACGGGATCGTCGGCCACGGAGTGGCGCGGCTCTACGAGGTGACGGGCGATCCGCAGACGCTTCGCTCTTTGCAGGGCATTGCCGACTGGGTCGTCACCGAGCCCATGGGTCCGCCGGGCCAGTTCTGGTACAAGCAGGCGCCGAGCCTCAAGAGGGGCTACAGCTACAACGGGAAAGCCATGAGCGCCACGAGCTACGCCTATGCGCTGACCGGCGACACGTTCATGGCGGAAGTCACCGATGCGATCTTCAGCCACATCTCGCCCGACATTCGGTCGATGCCGTTTCTCACGCCGACGTTGGCGCATTTGGCTAGGTGGCGAACGGCCGCTACCGCAAATCCCGCCAACAACTCCAGCTCAGTCCCGCCAAGATGATTCCGCAGAGCAGGTAACTAACGTCCATCGGCAGGCTGATCCGCTCCAAGGGCACGCCCATGGTGAGGTCGAGTCCGAAAAGGAGGATGAGGACGGCGGCGACGGAGAAGCCGAACACGGTCAGCGCCGCTCGGATGTCGAAATAGGATTGCGTGGGCTGAGGCCGTGAACGTGCGGGTGTTTCGGTTGGCGATGGTGCCGCGGCCTCTCGGGCCACTCGTGCACCTTGCTGACGACCTTCCAAGGTCCGCGCCGCACGGCGCATCGGCTGAGCGACCGGCAACGGTTTCTGGCCACGAGCCTCAACCTGGTCGCGGCCCGGAATGTTCCCGGCGGCCTCCTTGCTCGACGGCGGCCGCCGATGGGGCGCCTGCCGGCGTTCCGCGTGATGAAACTGTCTTGACGGTGCTTGTCTTCCTTTCTGGGTTTGATGGTTCATGGTCTATCTCCTTGCTGGTCAGAACAAGCAGGTCCCGGCGCCGCGCGGGACCCGTAGTTGACACAAAACAGTCCTCCGTCCTTCGTGACACGTGTCCCGTGCGGCGCCCGGGACCGGTTTTGCGATCGACCCGCTATTGTCTGATCCGACTTCGCTTCCGTCCAAAGCCCCGGAAGGTGATCGGACGATCGGCCAGCTTCCGCGGACGGCTGGGCCAATCGCCGACACCCACTTCGACGTCGCACCCATAGCAGACGCTGACCCCGCGGGGGACGGATTGGCCGCAAATCTGGCACCAGTGGGTACTCGTCGTGTGGTTGAGCAGCAAAGTGGTTTCACGGTCTTCGAGAGAAACGGTCGGCGTTGCGATCATCGTGTATCCTCCGAGATAACCAGGGAGCGGATTACTGAAACACCGTACTTACTTTGGAATAACCATGTCTCCGTGTTCGTTGTAGCCGAGGCGGAGCGGGCCGTCGACCAGGCGGCCGTCGCTGCCGAACGAGCCTACGTCGCCCTGCCGGCGCGAGAGCAGCTCGCCGCCGTGGCGATCGATCAGATCGGCGATTTTTCGCAGCGACTGGGCGGCCGCGGCCGGCGGGATTTCGCGCCGGATGGTGATCCACAGCAGCGACGTGCCCTGCATCGGCACCATTTCAAAGTGAACGTGGTCGCCGTCACCGTCCAGTTCCGGATAGAGAACGGCGCCGTTCTCGCCGCGCACTGTGGGGATCCTGGTTGCATCTTCGGTGGTCGGATGCTGGAGAACCAATTCGAGTCCCAGTTCACCCGGCTTGGCGGTGTCGTCCATACGGATCTCCTCGGCTTTCGGTAATCGTCTATGCATTTGCGCTGCGCTCTATTCTGGATCAATCTTGGCCGCGGAAGAACAAGTAGCGGCTCCCGCCGTCGCGCATGACCTGCATGCGGATGCCTTGGTTGACGTCGAGATTCTGAATCGCCTCGCGGAAATCGGTCACGTTCTTCACTTGCCGGTTGCCGACGGCGAGAATCACGTCGCCCGGCTGCATGCCGACGCGGGCGGCAATGCTACCCGGCTCGACGGCAGTGACGACAACCCCTTGATCGCGCTCGTCGGCGCCGATCTGCCGGGCGACATCGGCGGTCAGAGTCTGCACGGTCATGCCGAGATCGGCCGAAGCCTCTCGCCCTTTCCAGACGGATGCCTGGCCTTCCAGCCGGCCGACTTCGACGTCCAGACGGATCGACTTGCCATTGCGGACGACGGTCATCGGTACCCTGGTGCCGGGCTTGGTGGCCGCCACCGCATTCCGGAGTTGGGGAGCCTTATGGGCCGGCTTGCGATTGAACTCGACGACGATGTCGCCCGGCTGGAGACCCGCTTTCGACGCGGGGCTGTCGGGAACCACGTCGCCGATCAACACGCCGTCGGTGCCGTTGTAGCCGAACGAAGCGGCCAGGTCCTCATTCAGATCCTGTATGCCCGCGCCGAGGAACCCGCGTTCGACGGATCCACTCTCGATGATGCTGTCCATAACGCCGCGGGCCATATTGCTGGGGATGGCGAATCCCACGCCCATGTAGCCGCCGGTTCGCGAGGCGATGGCCGTGTTGATGCCGACCACTTCGCCTCGCAGGTTGACCAGGGGGCCGCCGCTATTACCGGGGTTGATGGCGGCGTCGGTCTGGAGGAAGTCTTCGTAGTCGGTGATACCCATATTCGCCCGCCCTTTGGCGCTGACGATACCGGCCGTCACCGTCTGGGCCAGCCCGAAGGGGCTACCCACCGCAAGCACCCACTCGCCTACCTCCATGGCGTCGGAATCGCCGAGCCGGACCGGCACCAGGTTGGCGGCGTCGATCTTGAGGACGGCCAGATCCGACTTGTCGTCCACGCCGACCACCGTGGCGGTGAACGACCGGTCGTCGGAGAGATTGACCTTCACCTCATCGGCATCTTCGACGACATGGTTGTTCGTGAGCAGGTAGCCGTCGCTGGTGACGATGACTGCCGTTCCCAGCCCGCGCTGTTCGAAGTCTCCTTGTGGAACGCGGAACTCGAAGAACCGCTCGAAGCTGTCGTCGCCGAAGAAGGGCGAAAAGCCTTCGGGCATGCGTGGGATCTGCTGGATGTTGGAGCGTATCTTCCGGACGGAACTGATGCTGACGACCGAGGGGCGCAACGCCTTGGCCACATACTGAAACGCCTGGGACAAGTCGGCCGCTTTGGCCAACTGGTCTTTCGCCGCCTGAGCCTGCCCGCTCTCGGCCGCATAGGTCAGACGCTGGACCACACCGGGCAGCGTCCAAACAGAGGCCGTAAAAAAGATCAAGGCGAGCAGCACGGCGGTTGAAGTCACGAACCGTTTCTTTGCGCAAGACATCTTGAATTCTCCTCTCAAATACGCATGGGAGTTCGTCATCCACGACACCGTCGAAACGCAGCCGGGGAGTATGCCACCGCTGCTGCAACCCGTCAGCGTATCGGCGGGGGGCGCGAGATGAGCGGGTCTTGTACGACCGGCTGGATCGAGATGTTCGGGGCCGAGAAGGCGGGTAGGGAACGGTTCAACCGCTTCAATACCACTAGGCCCAGACACTGGGAGATCGGTGTCGCCAACACGGTACAAACCTCCGTCGTTCCGGCAACAGAAGTCGAGAACTCTGAGACCCGGCCCAGGTTCGGGCGTTTCCCAGTCCTCCATGACTGACAGGTCCCAACTCGAAGGAGACGTAGGTGCAATAGGCGTGCCAATCACACGCCTTGTCGAGCAGGCGTCGAATCCGCTTGCGGCCGACCCCTGAAGTGCCCAACTGGAAATGTGTTACGAAACAACGTTGGATCTTGTTCGCGCTGCGCCCAAAACGTTGACCAAGATATCGGCTGTCAAAATGGCACGCACCAACCCCTCTGTGAGGTAAACTGCGCGGCACAGATGGCAGGGCGATTGACATCCTCGGAACTGCCGATTTGGCAGGCAGTCCCCATCGGACGGTTTGTGTTCGTTGCCGGTGACGGGTTACTGAACGCTTCCTTGTCGAGAGAAGCAGTTCACACTTGCCGCCGCAAACCTATGTCGATCAAGCAAGTACGTTCACCCCCTTAGTGCGCCACCGACACCCCCTTAGTGCGCCACCGATCCGCCTGACGCCGTTTGGCACGAGCGTTGCATTGAGCATGTTTCAGACGGCCTGCCTCAGCCATCCTGGCAGGCAGCCGCAAACCGACCGCTGAGAAGACAAGAATTGCCTTTCTTCGCTTTTTGAAAGGAGGAAAAAAGACATGTTCGCAACAAGATGGCAACCGTTCAATGATGTGTGGTCCGAGATGAACCGGCTCCACGAGGAAATGAACCGCGTCTTCGATCGCTGCGGCTACCGCGATCGTCTGAGTGGAATGGCATCTGCCTATCCGGCCCTCGACCTGTGGCAAGATCAGGACAACCTGTACGTCGAGGCCGAACTGCCCGGCATGAAGCTCGAGGATCTCGAGATCTATGTGACGGGCGACAACCAGCTCAGCGTCAAGGGCTCCCGAAGGGTCCCCGAACAAGAGAAAGCCACCTGGCATCGGCGAGAGAGAACCTACGGCGAATTCACGCGAGTGGTCAGTCTTCCCTTCCCGGTGAACGCCGGCAAGGTCCGTGCCTCGCTGAAACACGGCGTACTCACGATTACGCTGCCGAAGGTCGAGGCCACCAAGCCCCGCCGAATCGAGGTCAAGGCCGAGTGACAATCTGGGACGGTCAAGGGTGTTTCTGTCAGAAAGATCAAGCGATCAGGAGAATAGGCGATGACTGAAATGATCAGGAAGGAAAGCGACGGCAACCTGGCAACGGTTGAACGAACCCGGAACACGACGACGTACACCCCGCGTTTCGACATCGTCGAGACCGAGGACGAACTGATCCTCTACGGCGATCTGCCGGGGGTCGCTCCGGAGAATCTGGAGGTCCGGTTCGAGAACGAGCATGTGATCGTTCACGGGCGAGTCGATGCTCGCCACGAAGGTCGCGAACACATTTACGCGGAGTACGGGATCGGCGACTACTACCGCGAATTCCGCATCAACGAGGCGGTCGACGCCGCCAAGATCGAAGCCGAGTTGAAAGACGGCGTGTTGACCCTTCACCTCCCCAAAGCGGAGGCGATCAAGCCGAAGCGGATTGAGGTGAAATCGGAATAATGGGCGAGCCGGCGCCGCGCCTGGATTGGCGCGGCGCCGCCTTTTTCTTTGTTCGACGAGCGCGGTTCTTGACGGGACGCCCCGGCGGAGGCGTTCACAAACCCCGTCTGACAACTGCACAGGTCGGAAGACTGGCACAGACCGGGCGGAACCGTGCACGGCTTTCCGGCATCGGGAGGGTCGGATCAGAGTTCCGTCCAACGGCCGGGGACCGGAACCGGAAACTGGCCGTTCTCGTCGGCTTTGACCGGGACTTCGCTGTCGGTCTGGAGATCGTCGAGATATTGGCAGAACTGGAAGTCGGAACTGGTGACCTGGTCCCAGGTAACTTCCTGCCCTGTATGGCAGGCGGCCCGGCCCATCAACGAGACGTAATCGGCATAGCAGGCACGCTTGGCCTCGTTATGGGGCCGGTCGGTGCGGATGCTGTGGATGAAGTCGTTCCACTCGTACTGCCAGGGACGGAAGGCGTCGGGCGTGGGCGTCCAGGAGACGTGGTCCTCGCTGATCCGCTGGTCCTTGAACATGCGGACCGTGGCCGCGTGGACGTTGCCCGAGAACTGGGCCGCGCACTTCGTGCCGTGGATGTAGGTGGCAAAATCGCTGCGCGAGTCCTTCTGGCGGCGGAATCCGCAGAAGGCCTTGGTGCCGTCGGGGAAGGTATATTCCATGGCGTAGGTGTCGAGGTTCTGACCGCAGTCGGTGCTGCCCACTTCCCGCGCGCCCATGCCGATCGCCGATACAGGCCAGGCGTCTTTGATCCAGCAGCATTCGTCGATCTGGTGGATCAGGTTGTCGACCATGTGCCCCGAACCGATCCAGAAGAGGTTGATCTTTCCGAACTTCAACTGTTCGAGAAGCACGTTCGATTGGTCGCCCTGAGATTCCATCCAGCGGGACCGGCCGCCGAGGCGATTGGCGCGGATCAAGGGAATATCGCCCATCTCGCCGCTGCGGATCTTGTCGATCAGGGCCTGGCGGGCGGGGGAATGGCGGCACTGGAGGCCGGCGGCGACCTTCACGTTCTTCTTCTCGGCCGCTTCGCCGGCTGCGAGCATACGCTTCAGGCCGCCGGGATCGGGCGAGAACGGTTTTTCCATGAACACGTTGACGCCCTTCTGGACGGCGTACTCCACGTGGACAGGCCGGATGTAGGCCCGGGTGGTGCACATGGCGACGTCGCCCGGCCTGAGCAGGTCGATCGCCTTGCGATAGGCGTCGAACCCGAGGAATTTGCGATCGTCGGAGACGTTGATCTTGTCGGCGAACTTGTTGGTGAGCCCTTTGAGTTGGGCATTCATTCGAACCTCATCGAGATCGGCCACGGCATAGAGTGCGATGGGGCCCTCTCCCTGTACCGACAAAGCGTCGGCTACCGCGCCGGTGCCTCGTCCGCCGCAGCCGATCAAGGCCAGGCGGATGGTGTTGTCCTCGGCCGCGTGCGCCGAGCGGGCGATGCCGAGCGATGCCACGGCTGCGGTCACGATGCCGCTCTGCTTGAGAAACTGCCGGCGGCCGGAATTCGGCTGAGTGTTCGATTGGGACATGACGGTTCCCTGTTATCTGAAGGTGACGGAAGACGGAGAGCGGGTGTTACGGCAACCTTTTGTACCAGACTCATGGGGTGGTACGCAAACGAGCGAGAGAATGTCATCGCGACCTTCACTTTCAATGGCTGTCCCTCGCCAATGCAATGGTGGCGATTCCTTCGGCCTCCGCGGAAAAACGGATGCGACCATCGATAACCTCCAGCGTTCCAAGCCCTCGTTCGAGGGCGTCGCAACGCTCTCCGCTGCCCCAACCGTCAGGCAGTTTCAACGATCCGCAAACGCTCTTGGCCGTGACATTCCAAAACCGAAGGATCAGCCGGTGGCCGTCCTCCGCCACTTTGAAGGCCAGGAGCGGCCCACCAGGAAAGTCAATGTCCAGAGTCTCCAGCCCTGGCAGTGCGGGTGCATGCTCGGGGACCTGGAGATAGGGCGGCGTGGCGAATTGGCTTGCCTCGCTAACAGCTTGTACGGGATCGAGAGCATTTGGCTGTAACACGATCCGATATCGGAACATCCACCGTCGCTGCCCGCCCTGGCCGAACTGTTTGTCGTTGCCAGTCAGGTTCATCATCGGCATCGAGAGGATCTGAGCGTGGGATGCACCGAACCGGAAAAGGAACGAGTCCGGAGCGATCACCAGTGCCGAGCGATCTCGGTCACTCACAGCCGAAAACGTCACGCCAGCATACAGCTCAGGGTTGGCGCCGGGCAGGTCGTCGCCGCCCGCCTGTTCTGACCCGGCAACGAGAATCGCTCCCGGCGCATCGTAGTGATACCTGCCCGTGTCGAAATCGAACGGAAAGGCGAACTCAACACTCTGCGGGTCGTCGTTCCATCCGCCTTCCAGGCGATAAGTCACGTCGATCCAGGGCGCTGCCGCGTGAAACGTCCAATCGCACCGGACCTGGAAGCCGGACCGTTCGTAGTCGGCACGGATGCTGACTCCGTGGCCCGCCCTTCGACATACAAGTTCGTTCAAGTGAAGCGGACTGGACGCGTTCGCTGTGGGCGGAATGACGGCATCGGGCTTGGCGCGACTTTGGTAACGGGTGGGAACGAACTCGCCGAAGAGAAGGGCGGCGTCCGGCCGGACCCATTGGCGATCGTCGGTGTCCGTAATAGAAGCGACGGCACACCGAGCCGGATCGAACGTCACCTGACCGCCTCGCCAGGCGAAGGTCGTATTCTCCGACACAAAGTCAGTGATGTTCGGCCGGACCGTTTCGGACAAACCCGGTGCGAGCGATCGTCCAATATCCAGGGCCTGGGTCACCGCGTGCGCCCGGGCTCCTGCCGACAAGGCCGCCCGCCGGCGATCCGTGCCGCCAAAATCGTGCTCGGCGAACTTGAGCAACTCGCGGAAACCGTGTCGAATCAGATCGCGCTGCTGCTTGTCGGCCCGGCCCTCCATGAACCTCACGGCATCGGCCGCTTCGGCCAGACGCAGGAGCCGTTCGGCCTCGCGAAACTCGGCCGTCTGCCCCGCCAGGTGGGCTGCCCATTCCTCCCAGCAGATTCCGAACGAGCCCTTGAGCGTGGGAATCTGAAGGTGCTTCTGCTCGATCTCCTTCTCGGCGGCTTCGAAGAAGTCCTGATATCGTGCGTCGACAAGCCGGATGCTGCCGCCCGACGCGGCGTTGAACTGCCGCACAAACCCGCTCAGATCACTCGTGCAGATCCAGCCGTCGTGCCCCGTGCCCAGAAGGAGAATGCTCGAAATCGGGTACGCTTCGCCGTAAGCCTCGTAGCGGGCAACCGTCTGACGGATGTAGTCGCAGCGTTTCTCGAAGACCTCCGGGTCGGCCGAATCGCCGATCACCTGCACGCGGCCCGCGTCGGGGCGCACGCCGGCCAGAGCGGAGAGTTGGAAGGCCTCGGCATACCCGCCCCACGTCTTGGTGTCGTGGTACAAGTCCCAGTGAACGAGAATCCGCCGGCCATTCGGCGCCTCCCACCAGAAGAGCGGAAAGGCCTCGCGCTGGTGATTGTAGCTCTCCGCCCGCAGGGTGTAGATGCCGCGACCGAGGAAATCGAATCCGCACTCGCTCAGCACGTTGGCGGCTCCCCAGGTGAGGGCCGGGTTCTCCATGATCAGCGCCGTTCTCGCCTCGACGCCGGTTGCACGCTCCATCGGCATCGCTCCATAGCAGGCTCGAATCGCGGTTTCCGTGTCGAGAATCCCCCAGAGCAGCACGGCATAGTTGCCCGCATAACCGATACGGCCTTCGCGAATCGCCTCATGCAGTCTTGCTGCTCCCGCGTCCCCCCGGTGCCGCCGATAGACTTCGTCCCAGAGCGTGCAATCCAGATTCCAACGCACGCCCTGATCTTGCCTAGCACTCAGGTAGTAGTCGAGCAGTGCCGCCATTCGCAGTTCGATTTCGGTGGTCGAGCCGCACCAGTTGTAGTCGAGGTGCTTGTCCTGGGCGAGGTAGACGGTCCACTCAGGCTGCCTCTCCGCACCTTGTGCCGTGCGTGGCATGAGCGACGTCACCAGCAGCAGGAGACACGTTAGAAGAGAACTGCAAGAGGGCTGGATCAGCCACATGGTTGACTCCTCGTGCTGTATTGGGACTGCTACCGCACTGCTACTTCGCACGCGGTTTCGGCTCCACCGACTCCGGCTCGAACGTGGCCAGATCGGCCAGCGACGTCCTGATCCCGGCAGCCGGAATTTCGCATTTCGCCGACCAGCAGATCGCGTTGAGAATCAGCGTGCGCATGTCGTCGATCTGCCAGTTGCGGAAATAGTGGGGGATGACCAGCCCGACGCCCCGTCCGCCGTCGGCTCGCTCGACGGCCCACACGACCGTCTCCTTTTTCGGGGCTTCTGGCGGCAGCATGGTTGTGACCAGCGAGGTGACGTTCGCCGCCGGGCCGTCCTTGCCGAAGTAGTTGTTCCAGTAGGGTTCGTCGTCGAAGTGAAACTCCTTCCAGCCCCGCAGAATGGGATGGTCCACTTTCTCGGGCGTCAACGTTGCAGGAACGACCCGGGCGACCGATCGGTGATGAGTGCAACCGCCCGTCGCAAAGTAGCCCCCCATCCATCTCAGAAGCGGATGGTCTCCATCTTCTGCCACGTGTTGCCCTCGCAGGCCCGTGGCGTAATGAACGCAGACGATCCCGCAACCCCGATCCATGGCCGCCGACAGCTCGGCCATGATCTGGTCGCGATCGGGCAGCATCTCGGGTGGAAAGATATCGCCGATGAACACGATCGTGGCCGCACCGCTGACCAACTTCGTGTCGTCGGGCCACCCCTGAGAAACGTTTGCGTCGACTCCTTCGACTTGTCGCAGGCAGTGCTCCATCACCCGTGCCCCGGCAGCAACCTCGTGGCTGCCCGGCGGATGGTTGGAGGGGCCGACGACAATGAGGACGTTCTTGGCCTGGTCGGCTGCTTGAAGCGCAGGGCTGGTCCATGCAGCCATCAGAACACAAATGGTCAACAGGGCAATCGTTCGGCTCTTCATGCTTGGGTCTCCAGATGGGCGGTTCTCTTGGCGTCAGAGATCGTCCGATGCTTTGCCACCAGTTTCGCCGGGGTGCCGGCGTAAGTCAAATCCCTCGCGGAGTGCCGGTTCGCATTCGGTCTGCTGTGACCGGCTATGCGCGGAACGCATAGTGGGCCGCTCCTGCCGGGTGCGGTCATTCGACGCCGGGTACGGCCCACCGCCCTCAGGGGGACCGAAAGTGTCGGCAAAGTTCAAGAACGGGGTCGCCAATGACGGCAGACGACGTGTTATGATATGGGGATTGCCGGTCCCTGCCATGGCTCGGGCCGGCTCCCCACGACCCGCCGAATTAATCCAACCATACCAGGAGTATCCGTCATGACCACGCGCCGCAACTTCCTGAAGACAACCGCCGCTGCCGGAGCCGTTGCCTGCTTCCCCTGGAAGCAAGCAGCCTTTGCCAATGCATCGGCCAACGACCGCCCCGTGATCGGGTGCATCGGCGTGGGCAGCATGGGGACGGGCGACGCCCGCGGGCATGCCGACTTCGGCGATATCGTGGCGGTCTGCGACGTCGACTCGCGGCACGCCGATCGGGCCAGGAACGACGAAAAGATCGGCAAAGGCAAGGCCGACGCCTACAAGGACTATCGCAAGGTGCTCGAACGCAACGACATCGACGTGGTCAGCGTGGTTACGCCCGACCACTGGCACGTGAAGATTGCCGTCGAGGCCCTCATGGCCGGCAAGCACGTCTTCTGCCAGAAGCCGCTCACGCTAACGCTGGAAGAGAATCAGCTCATCCGCAACGCCTGCAAAAAATACGACAAGCAGGTTTTCTTCATCGGCACGCAGCAGCGGAGCGATCGCGACCGGTTCCTCCGGGCGGTGAACCTGGTGCAGAAGGGATTACTGGGCGCCGTCAAGAAAGTCACCGTGGGCATCGACGGCAGTCCGACCTGCGATGCGATCCCGGTCGTCGACCCGCCGGCCGAGCTCGATTGGGAGATGTGGCAGGGGCAGGCTCCGGTTTACGACTATCGCGATAACGGCAAGAACCGCCGCAGTCATTACGAGTTCCGCTGGTGGTACGAGTATTCGGGCGGGAAGTTCACCGACTGGGGAGCCCACCACATCGATATCGCCCTCTGGGCCCTGAACCGCAACGGTGACGGCATGGGACCGGTGTCGTTCGACGGAGCGGACGCCAAACACCCCGTACCGTTGAAAGAGGGCTACCCGACGCTCGACGATCGCTACAACACGTCGCACGATTTCGCCATCAAGTGTCGGTTCGACGACGGGGTGGAGATGGTGGTCGACAGCCGCAGCGACAACGGCGTGCTGTTTGAAGGGGAGAAAGGCCGCCTGTTCGTCAACCGGGGCAAGATCACGGGCGTGCCCATCGACGAAAAATGGGACGAGGGAAAGTACACCGACGAGGACGTGGTCGCTCTCTACAAGGGCCAGCCCCACGAAGGCCACAAGGACAATTTCTATCGCTGCATCCGCGAGGGCGGTCTGCCCGTCTCGGACGTGTACACCCACGTGCAGGCAATGAATTGCTGCCATCTCTGCGGGATCGCCGCCCGGCTGGGCCGCACGATCCAGTGGGACCCCAAGGCCGAGAGAATCGTCGGCGACGAGCAGGCGGCGGCCCTCTTCGCACGCGTGCCGCGGACAGGATACGAGATCCCGAGAGTATGAGCGACACGATGGAGACACTCTTCACGGAAAAGGAAATCCAGGACGCCGTCGCCAGGGTGGCCGAGGCGCTGAACGCCGATTACCGGGACGAGCACGTGCTGGTGATCGGCGTGGCGACCGGCGCCATCGTGTTTCTGAGCGATCTGATGCGGCAACTGCAAATGCCCGTGCACCTGGAGTTGGTTCGCGCCAAGTCGTATCGCGGCTCGGACACGCGGCCCGGCGAGTTGGATATCGATTTGTGGGGACTCGAGGAGGGCGACATCCGGGGGCGCCGTGTCCTGCTCGTTGACGACATCTTCGACACGGGCCGCACGCTGGAAACGCTTTCCCAGCGGCTGCTGGCACACGGCGCACGCGACGTGAAGACGGTCGTATTCCTCGAAAAGCCGGACCGGCGCGAGACGGAGATGCTCCCCGACTACGTGGGTCTGCGGATTCCCGACCGGTTCGTCGTCGGCTACGGCCTCGACTTCGACGGGAGGATGCGGAATCTGCCGTATATTGCCGCCATGGACGAAGGGTGAGGCAAAGGATCCTGGGTGGCACGCTCAGAGCGTAGCGATGGGCGTGGTGACCTGACCATCCACGCCCATCGCTGCGCTCTGAGCGTGCCACCCATGAATAATACGGGCTATCACTCGATCCCAGCCACCCAACTCGGAATCCCGACCGTAACGAAGCACTGGGCTGCTACAGCAGGCTTTCGAGAAGCAGGCGGATCTTGCGCATCTCGGCCATCTGGTCGACGTCTTCCATCGGAGCTATGTCGACGCAGAGCGCTCGGGTGTAGTCCACCTTGGCCAACTGGGTGATCAGCCGGCCGTATTCGATCACGCCCTGGCCGACCCGAACCTGAAGACAGTCCTTGGTGCTATCCCGCAGGCGGACGTGGCAAACGTGCTCCATCACCTGCTCGAAGGGGGCCCCCTGGTGAGGACCGCAAATGTAGTGGCTCGGGTCGAGGGTGAGCGCCAACCCTTTCACGTTCTTGCAGAAGACCGCCGCCGTGGCCGGATCCTGCGTCATGCGACCGGATTCGGTCACCAGGCCGACGACCACTCCCTCTTTGGCGGCCAGCCGGACCAGTTCCTGCAACCGCTCGATCTCGGCGTTGAACGGCGTGCCCAGTTCCTCACTCCGCACGGCGATTGTGTTGACCTTGGTCGCCTTCGCCAAGCGGCAGCAGGCGTCGAATTGGGCGTAGTACTGGGCTTCGCTGTCCGCCTGGATCTCGACCGAATAGGCAACGGGCGTCAGACGCTGGGTCCTGCGGCAGATCTGCACGGCCTTCTCCAGGTGCTGTGCAACCTGCGACGGTTTCAGGTGCCCACCGGACTCGTCCAGGGCGATCTCGACCGCGGTATATTCCAGGTCGACCAGGCGCTGCAACGCCGCATCCAACGGCAGGTTCGAAAAACACCGAGTCGATGCCGCAACAAACACACCCAGACTCCTTTCTCCATAGACTCACAACCGGTTACCTGCCGGTTCCAGACAAGTGTCTGCAAATCGAATTGGGCAAACAGGTAGCTTACAGCGACAGGCCGCCTCGGGCAACACCAGGCCGATCGCCGAAGCAACTCGTTCCTTGCGCAACACTTCGCAACCGATCCTCTCCGTCAGCAACTCTTCCGCAAAACCTCTGGGTGAACTTCAGACGGTGACGCTCGAGAACAGCCGGATTCCCCAGGGCTTACACGATCGAACGCAAGTCCCAGCAAAGCGTTTGTTTAACCCGCTGCCGCAGGCGAGGTCGTTCACCCACTGCAGGCCGCTCTGGAATGGTTAGCAATCCTCGCCTACGGCAGCGGGTTAAACGATTCGGCCGCAAAGGTTTCGGTTCCCTGCACTACTACCCCGAAGTGGCGCTGTCCAACTGATTCCACGACGAAAACGGCCATTTCCGCTGTCGGCCAACCTCTTCTGCCGGTGGTGAATCCCTCGGACGGACCTACGAATTCTGGCAATTCGCCTTCTGGTGCCGCGAGCTTATCCTTCCATTGCCCCTGAGCTAGAATAGGAATGAACCTGGGGAAGGAGCCCCTTCCACCATGTGGGACAATGGCCCTGACTCTGCCGACACGCCGGGTTGATTCGGTACTTTCTCTACATGCTGTATTTTCGCCATTTTCGCTAAACTGAACGACCACGCGGGAGTCTGTCATGGAACCTAACGGACCTTCTCAGCAACCTCCGATCACGGCGCAAGTTGTCTCGTCGGGGATGGCGGCCGATGGTTATCCGCCCTATCGCCAGGCGATTCCCCGGCGACGGGGTGGGGCCATGGCCAAGTTCATCATTCTGGTCCTGCTGGGGGCCCTGGCACTGTCGATGCTCATCAATATCGCCCTGATCGGCGAAACAGCGGTCTCGTCGGCCGACACGCCCCAGGAAGAATATTTCTCCCAAGACAAGTTCCGGGAGGGCAAGGACAAGATCGCGATCATCTCGGTCGAAGGAACGATCCTGGCGATGGAGGGTTTCGTCAAGGATCAGATCGACCAGGCCCGGCGCGACGACAAGGTCAAGGCAGTGGTCCTGCGTGTCGACTCGCCCGGCGGCAGCGTGGCGGCCTCCGATTACCTCTACCATCACCTGAGCAAGTTGCGAACCGAGTCGAAGAAGCCGATCGTGGTCAGCATGGGCTCCATCGCGGCCAGCGGCGGCTACTACGTCTCCATGGCGGCCGGCCCCGTCGAGAAGACGGTCTTCGCCGAACCGAGCTGTTTTACGGGCTCCATCGGCGTGATGATTCCCCATTACAACTTGGCGGGCCTGTTCGACAAGTTCGGCATCGAGGAAGACGCCATCGTCAGCCACCGCCTCAAAGATATGGGCAGCCTCGGACGCCAGATGACCGACGAGGAGAAGGCGATCTTCCAGGGGCTGGTCGACGAGAGTTTCGGTCGCTTCAAGGAGATCATCCGCGACAACCGCACTACCTTCGCCAAAACCCCCGAGGCCCTCGACAAACTGGCCACCGGCCAGGTTTACACGGCCCAACAGGCAAAAGACGGCGGCTTGATCGACGAGATCGACTTCATCGAGGCCGCCATCGACCGCGCCATCGAACTGGCCGGGCTCGATCCTGATCGCGTCCAGGTGATTCGCTATCTGGAGACCCCCAGCCTGGCCTCACTGCTTCTGGGAGCCCAGGCCCAACCTCGCGGCCTCGACCTGCAGCAGCTTTTCGACATGAGCGCACCGAAGGCCTACTACATGGCCACCCAGCTTCCGCCGCTCGTTCGCAACGCTCGCTGAAAAGAGAGTGCTACGAGCCGGGTCAGAACGGCCCGCCCATGCCGCAGGCCCCTCCGCCGCATCCGCCGGTCGCGGCCGGACACATGCCTTTCGCACAACAGGATACTTCGCCGCCCGTGGTCTGGGGCGACGCGGTCACGCTGAGCTGTTTGCTTACCTTTGTCTTGCCACAGGACGGGCACTCGGGCTTCTCGTCGCCACGGATCAGCAACTCGAACGCACTCCCGCATTCCAGACAGACGTACTCGTAGATAGGCATTTTCGTGTCTCATCCGGGCAGATTTGGAGTCCTTGTTCAGGACTTCTGCGTATGTTTGTGAAGGTTGAGTTACGGGCTTGCCCCGCTTTGGGAAAGTAGTAGACAATTGTAGAACACCAGGCCAATCCGGGGAAGCTCGCTCTTTGTCAGGGGAACCGTCATGACCGGTATTGCTCTCACCCGGGAACAGTCCCGGCAGGTCGACCGGATTGCCATGGAAGTCTACGGCTTTTCCGGGCTCGTGCTCATGGAAAACGCCGGCCGGGGTGTCGCCGATTACCTGGAGAGGCTGGGAATTGACGGAACCGTGGTGATCTGCTGCGGCCGGGGAAACAACGGGGGCGACGGATTCGTCATCGCTCGGCACCTCGATCTCCGCGGTTACCAGACACGGGTTCTCCTCTACTGCGACCCGGCCCAACTGGCGGGCGACGCGGCCGCTAATTTCCGGATCCTCGAGAAGACCGACGTTCCCATCCATCCGTGCTACGAGAACTCGGATGCCGATGGTCTCCAGACGCATCTCGCCGGCGCTTCGTGGATCGTCGACGCCCTGCTGGGCACCGGCGCCCGGGGCGAACCGCGTCCGCCGCTGGACTCGGTCATCGACCGGTTGAATGCTTCGGGAATCCCCATCCTAGCCGTGGATGTCCCCAGCGGTCTGGATTGCGACACGGGGGAACCGTCCGAGCACACGGTTCGGGCTGCCCACACCTGCACGTTCGTCACCGCCAAGGTCGGCTACCTGAACCCGAACGCTCGACCCTACCTGGGGGAACTGCACGTGCTTAGTATTGGGACCCCCACGAAGCTGGTGACGGAGTTCTTTGAACGCAGTGAAGAGCCCAAATGATCTGGCCACCAGATCGGCGACATTGCTGCGATCAGGCAACTCATTCGAATCCAGACATTCCATAGTCTGACGCCCGGACTCCAACCTCCTGACCCCCGAACCCTGACAACCGACAACTCTCAGTCCAGCCAATCCTGCTCGGACAGCCTGGCCGGCGTGTATTCTTCCGTCACGTAGCTGATATCGCGGGAGATGAGCGCTTCGACTTCCAGCTTGAAGCCGTTGTCGAGCATCTGCTTGATCTCCTTCTGCCAGGCCTTCTTCTTGGCGAACCAGGGATAGTTGGCGATCTGCTTGGCCCGCTTCCGGTCGGTGTCGTTGAGGTTGATCTTCACGCTCTCGGAGAGGCCGCAGCGTTCCAGATCGATGCTGCGCAGGCCCAGGTATTTGGCGTCGGGAATCGCCATCCGCTGCGACTCGAAGGCCAGGTTGATCGACCCCTGCTTGATCACGCTGTAGATGTAGTACCCCCAGGGATCGTTGTCCAACAGGCAATAGATCGGGAGCTTGAGTTCCGTGTGCAGGCGGTGGAGCAAGCGCCGAACGCCACGCGGGGGCTGCCCGCCGCCGTGGGTCAAAATGCAGTTGTGGGTCCGCCAGAACTTGTCTTCGTTGAACCGCTGCCAGACCGTATCTTTTTCGACATGCAGGACGAACTTGGCGTTGCACTTCTTGAACCTGATCACGTCGGGTTCCACGATCGACGGGATGCCGTAGCCGCCGGAACCCATCCGCGAGCAGTCGATCTCGTCTCCCCGGTCTTCGAGGATCAGTTCGCCGACCATGTCGCCTTTCTTCTGGGCGTAGAGATGGAGTTCCTCGCGGAGGGCGCTCAGGAGGACTTCCGTATCCTCGATCACCGGATCGCATTCGCCCTGATCGGCAAAAGTCTCTTCCTTCGTCCCTTCGATGGAATGCTTGAGCAGATAGTAGAGACCACGGATGCTGGTCGTCTTGTCCTGTTCGATGAGTTGCTTGGTGCCGCTGGCCACGAGCATGGTCTGCATGAAGCTCTTGGCCTGCGACAGGTTGAACAGGTGCCGCCGGTTGGTCTTGTTGCCCATCTCGATGAAACGCTTCGCCGAGTTGAATCGCACATTGGAGAGTGCCCGGGTGGGAATATCCATGTGCGGATCGCGGCGTTTGTCGGCCGCGACAATCACGCTTTCGGCCAAACCGGCCAACTGGTCCATCGTGCGTTGGTCGCGAGGCGACATGGGCCCACGCGGCTTCTTTGCGGCTGGTGCTGCTGCCATCTTCTTGCGTCGAACTGTTTTCTTCGCCATGGGTATTCCCGGTAGGGTGCGTCTCGATGCACCGTGGATTGCCGTGGATGCTCATCAGGTGCGTCAAGACGCACCCTACGCTCTCAGAAGAGCTTCTTCTGTTCGTCTGTTTCGGGATCGCCGCCGCTCGCCTTGGCCCGGGCCAGGAGCTGCTCGTTCACGTCTTCGGGATCGACGATCAACACGTTGGCCCCGAACTCCGCCTCGTCCTCATCGACCACGCGGCCGCGATCGTCCAGCTTGACGTCGGCCTCGGCGGTCTTCCTCCTGGCCACCAGAAGCAACTGGTCGTAGATCGTCTGCTTGTCGATTCCGTTGATTTCGCTCACGGCGCCGGCCACTTCGCCCAGGTATCGGAGAAACATGTTGCGCCGCTCGCCTTCATGTTTGACCCGTCGCCGCCGCCGCAAGAACATCCCCAGCTTGCGGCCTACTGCCTGCAACCCCAATCGCAGTTCCTTCTGGATCTCCGGATACGACGCCACCGCCTCCTTCGACTCGCTGGTGAACGGCACCCACACGCTGGCCATGTGGACCATGACCGTGATCGGACCGCGCGGCAACTGGTTGCGGGCCTGGTTCAACCCGTAGGCGCGCCAGTTCGTCTGCATGATGGTTTGCGTGATGGCGCAGCCTCCCGCCTGGAACTGCAACGGAACGCGGTTGGCATAGCGGAGCACGTTCATCGTCTGCCCGTCGTCCAGGTTGACGTTCTGCATGGCGTCGAGCAGGTGGTCGATGTCCTTGGCCTTGAGCTTGCCGGGCGAGATGCGGGTTCGCATTCTCGCTTCCTTGATGATCTTGTCGGCCGCGTCGGGCCCGATTCCGTCGAAGGTCATCGAAAGGAATTGGCGCAACGTGCGTGCGTCGGTCTGATCGATGAGCTCGCAGAGGGTCTCCCGCGTCACCCGGTGAGCCGTCGACGTGCCGCCGTAGGCCAGACCGACCTCGATCTGGAACGGATTGCCCCGGTAGACGGACGGGGGCCTGGTAGCCGCGGCGAAGAACTCGCCGGGAACGACCTGGTGAAGCCCTTTGAGAATCAATTCTTCGCCGATCGGACAGATACAGTCGGTGGCCGGATTGCTGATCTTCGTCTTCTGGATCGCCTGATAGACCATGTCGGCCTCTTCGCGGCCGATGCGTTTGGTGCTGGAGCGATTGCTCACGCCGGCCTCTTCGCAAATCCGCCGGGCCACGCTCGGACTCACCCGCGAAAACGATTTGACCAGAAACTGGGTGATGGTGGGCTCTTTCGTTTCCTTGAGCATCCCCACCAGGCGGCCCAACTCGACGCCGTAGGGATGGGGCTTGATTTCCTTGGGCTCGGGCGGAAGGACCTCGGCCACCCGCGAATAATCCCGCTTGTTGCCTTCCGGGTCCTCATAGTGGATCGTCACGTGGGGATTGGCGATGGCCGTCTGCTCGAGGTACTCGTCAACGCTGCCCCGACCGCGCTGATACTTCGCTTCCAGTTCGATCGTCACCCGCGTGCCGTGGTCCTGCTCGATCCACTCGATGCCGTGCTTTTCGATCGTGGCAGCGCCTTTTTGCCCGGGCGGGATGTCGACCCCCTCGCCGCGCCCGTTGATGATCTCGGGCAGATTGCGCTTCGTGTCGATCTGGATTTCGTAGTAGTGGGCCGGTGTGCGGACGGAGACCTTCGACATGATCTTGACCGGTTTGCCCGTGGTGAGCAGCCCGTACATGCCGGCGGCCGAGATGCCGATTCCCTGCTGCCCGCGACTCATTCGCAGGCGATGGAACTTGGATCCGTAAAGGAGTTTGCCGAAGATCAGCGGGATCTGCTTGGCAACGATGCCCGGGCCGTTGTCCTGCACGCCCACCTTGTAGCGATCCTGCCCGTTGCCGTTCGTCGTCCGCTGGATATGGACCCAGATTTCGGGAAGAATGCCTGCTTCTTCGCAAGCGTCCAAGGCGTTGTCGACCGCCTCCTTGACGGTGGTCAGCAGCGCCTTGCGCGGGTTGTCGAAACCGAGCAGATGGCGATTCTTGGCAAAAAACTCACTGACAGAAATGTCGCGCTGGCCGGCAGCCATCGACTCGGCGGTTGCTCGGCGACGCAGACGTTCCGGCGACTTGGGGGCCTTTCCGTTCTCGCTCTGGCTGGGAGCAGAATTGCGGCTCCTGGAAACACGCACCTTCTTCTTGGTCAATGGAAGTCGTCCCTGATCTAACGTGGGGAAAACGAGAAGCCCGTCCTGCGAGGGGTGCGACAGCGTCGCGCCGGGGACGGGCAGTGCAGACTGGGCAGATTATAACGATTCTCTCGGCAGTCTCCCACCCGGCTTTCGAGCTCGTTCTGACTCGTCCGCCAGAACGGTCCCACCATCCTTGATTTCACCGACCTGCCAGCGCCGCCAGTGCGACGCGGCGACCTCTTCGAGGTGTTGCAGATATGACAACAGGCCGGACCAACTTGAAGTCATTCTTACAAAAGCAGCTCAAATCTGGCCGGCCCGGCCATATTGCCGGAAGTGCCACTCAGGTAATACCTTACGACAAAAGTGCAGATTCAGTTCAAATGTTGGCATGCTATGTGCTCTTCGTGGCGTTCAGAAAAACCCAGCCCCCCGCCATGGATGGAGGATAAGTCAATGATGACACCCGAAATGCTCATGTTCCTCGGAACCGTGCTTGCTGCCGCCATTTCCATCGAGTTCCTCCGCCCCCTCCGGCAAACCAGCCCCTTCTAGCCCGGATTATTCATGGGTGGCACGCTCAGAGCGTAGCGATGAGCGTGGATGCTCAGGTCACCACGCCCATCGCTGCGCTCTGAGCTTGCCACCCAATACATAGTGCCTCTGGGGAACATGGCATCGGGTTGGTGTGGTCTGGAAGGTTCTGTTACCGCCAGATCGCGCGATCACGAGGAGTGGCCGCCGGCCGGTTCGTCTGTTAATCTGGAGAATTCAGCCGGCAGTTGGTCGAGATCGGTCCCGAACGTCGGCTGATCGCCTATCGTTCCCTTCAAGGAGACAAGCATGATTCAGAATACGCTTTCCCGACGCGATGTCCTCAAAGCCGGTGCCGCCGGTACCCTAGCGCTCAGCCTTCCCGGTTTCGCCCTCGCGAAGGGAAGCGGTGCCCCCAAGGCGGGCATCGCCCTGCAGCTCTATTCCATTCGCAACGACTGCGGCAAGGATTTCGACGCCGCCCTGGCATGGGTCGCCAAGACCGGATTTGAGGCCGTCGAGTTCGCCGGCTACCACAACTATGCAAACAATCCGGAAGGACTCCGCAAGAAGCTCGACGAACTCGGGCTGAAGGTGGCCGCGACCCACATAGGAACGGGTACCCTGGTCGGCGACAACCTGAAGAAGACCGTCGATTTCCACAAGACAATCGGCTGCAAGTACCTGTGCGTGCCGGGCGACGGCCGCTTCTCCAAGCCGGATGAAAGCAAGGTTCTGGCGGAAATCTTCAACACGGCGGCCGAAGAACTCAAGAAAGTGGGCATGGCGACGGGCTATCACAACCACACGCACGAATTCAAGAAGGACGGCGACAAGACCTATTGGGAACTGTTTGCCGAACGAACGAGCAAAGACGTGGTTCTGCAGCAGGACGTCGGCTGGACGACGGTCGCCGGCTACGATCCGGCCGAGATGATCCGCAAATATCCGGGCCGCAGCCAGGTGATCCACTGCAAACCGTCGATGGTCGAGGGCGACGCGGGCCGCGCCATTCTCGGCGAGGACTCGGTGAAGTGGGTACCCGTCTTCGAAGCCTGCCGCGACGTGGGCGGGACCGAATGGCTCACGATCGAGCAGGAAGCCTATCCCGACGGCATGTCGCCCATGGAATGCACCGAATTGTCGCTTGCCGGCCTGAAGAAAATCCTGGCCGCGATGTGAGCCGGTAGATCTCTTTCGTCCGCCGGCCTCAGTCGAACGCTCGCGCCAGTTCGTCAAGAACGGCCTGTTCGGATTTGGAAATCCGCTTGCCCAACCCGAGGATGCCGCCGCTCGCCTCGGCGACGGCCCTGGTTTGGCCCAACAAGTCTTCGCGCAACTCGGCCTTGGCCTGCGGGGTGAGAACCTCGCAAAGGGCGCTAATGTAGTCGTACCATACGCCGGCCAATTTCTTGTCGGGCTTCTGCTGGAGCCATGACTCCAGCAGGTCGTGACCCGGATGCCCTTCCTTCAAGCCGAGTTGTTCGGCAGACGCCAGTACGGCCGCGCGTTCTCGGTCGTCGAGCGTTCCGTCGGCCCAGGCGACCGCCACCAGGGGAACGAGCGACAAGGCCGTCAGCGTCTCTGCCGAAATCCGGAGCCGGTCCAGTTGATCGAGCAGATCCTCATGTTGAATCCCGGAAACCTCCGCCAGGGCCTTCTTTCGCTCCATGGTGGCGGTCTTCTCTCGCATGGCGCGGATCAGCTCCAGGTCTTTCTTGCGAAAGAATTCCTCCTCGAGTTCGTTGCGTCGGCCCGCAAAACCACCCTTTCCCATCGTTGTTCCCTCGTGTGAGCGACCGTCCAGCCTCATTTGTGCGTCTAGCTGGTAGATTTTTTTCGTCCGCCTGCCCTATTGTATGCCCGGCCAGTCAAAACCCTATCAAATCTGTCGACCCCAGCCAAGGCATCCTCGCTACTCCCACACTTCGTCCTGAACCCTGGCTCTTCGAGCCGGCGCCAGCAGTGATAGCATGCCAAACCGCATTTGACGAAAAACTTTCAAACAGTCCTCGGCAAAAATGGGGCGCTGGCGGTATAATCATCGACTCGCACCGCGCGGTCGCCCCCTGCGGCACAACGGGGGTGAGTTTGATCACAACTCAAGCTGATTGGGAGGGAACCCATGTCGCGAACACGCGTCCCGTTGCCGAAAGCCGATCTTCGCCGCAAGCGTTTTGCCGAAGTGCTTGATCTCCCCGTGGCCCAGTTGAACCTGCCGGTCCGCACGGTCAATTTCCTCGAAGACGACGGCGTGCTCGTGGTCAAGGACCTGCTGAACTGCACGCGCGAGCGTTTGCTCGGCATTCCGAACTTCGGCGAGAAAGCCCTCGAGCAGGTCTTTCAAGCGCTCCACGACGTGGGCCTGGCCTGCACGATCCAGGAAGGCGGCCAAGGTCGTTGGACTTACGTGGGAGACGTGTAGGCGCCTTGCCGTCCGTCAGGCGCCCTTGTCGCGCTTTCCCAACCGCATGATCACATAGAAGAAAACCGGGGTCAGTACGACGCCGAAGACGGTGACGCCGATCATCCCGCTGAACACCGCCGTGCCCAGCGAACGCCGCATCTCGGCCCCTGCACCGCTGCCCAGCAGCAGCGGCACCACCCCCAGGATGAAGGCGAACGACGTCATCACGATGGGCCGCAGCCGCATTCGGGCCGATTCGACGACCGCCTCGCCAAGCGGCTTCCCCTGGTCCAGCAACTGCTGGGCAAACTCGACGATCAGAATGGCGTTCTTCGCAGCCAGCCCCACGAGGACCAGGAAACCGATCTGCACGAAGATGTCGACGGGCAGCCCTGCAATCAGCATTCCCACGACCGCCGAGAGCAGGCACATCGGCACGACGAGAATGACGGCCATCGGCAGCTTCCAGCTCTCGTACTTCGCGGCCAGGACGAGGAAGATCAACGCGGTTCCGATGGCGAAGACGTAAATCGCCACATTCCCGGCCTTGATCTGCAAGTAAGTGATCTCCGTCCATTCGCTGGTCGTGCCGGTGCTCTCAGCCAGGTTGTCCATGAACTGGATCACCTCGCCGGAACTGGTCCCCGGGGCCGGATTGCCAATCACCGGGGCAGAAGCATACGTGTTGTAGCGCATCACGATCGCCGGCCCGCCGACGCTCTGGGGGTCGATGAGAGTTGACAACGGCACCATCTTGTCTTGATCGTTGCGGACCTTGAGTTGCTGAAGGGCTTCGATTCGCGTGCGATCCTTCGGGTCGGCAAGGAGGTTCACCTGCCAGGTGCGGCCGAAGGCATTGAACAGGTTGACGAAGTAGCCGCCCATGTAGACTTGCAGCGTGTCGTTGGCATCTTGCAGGGCGACTCCGAGGGACTGGCATTTCGTGCGGTCGATGTCCAGGAAGATCTGCGGCACGCCGGCGCGAAACATGGTGAACACGCCGCTGGTTCTCGGATCCTGGTCGGCCTGCGCGACGAGTGCGTCCGTCTGTTCCTGGAGTTCGTCCAGGTCGACGAATCCGCGCTGCTCGATTTGGAGTTTGAACCCGCCGCCGCTGCCCAGGCCCTGAATCGGCGGCGCCCGAAAGACCTGGACTTCCGCCTCGTCGATTTCGTCGTTGAAGCGGCGGCGCAACTCCTGGGCGATTGCCTGGTCGTACAATTCGGGACTGTGCCGTTCCTCAAAACCGTCGAGGATCAGGAAGCTCGAACCGTAGTTCGAACCATTGGCGTTCAGGAGGAACGACTGCCCGGCGACCGAAAGCGAATGGGCGATGCCGGGAACGCCGCCCTTGACGCCTTCCGCGGTCGTGTCGCCCAGGGCGATCCGGGTGACCTTTTCCATCACCCGTTGGGTCCGCTGCACGGAGGCCGCGTCGGGAAGTTGCACGTTGACGAGCAGATAGCCCTGGTCCTGAACGGGAATGAAGTCCTTGGGGGCCGCATTGAACGACCAGCCGGTCGCGCCGAGCAATGCCCCGTAAATCAGCAGGATGAGGGCACTGGAGCGAACCGTCTTGCCGACGCCCCACCCGTAGGCCTCGGTGAGCTTGTCGAACACGCGATTGAACCCGCCGAACAATCGCGAAAGAACCGCGTTGACGGGCCCGATCACCAACCGGCCGATGACGCCGCCGAGGATCGCTCCGGGCACCGTCAGGGCGAAGAACACGGACCACGACAATTCGGCATGCTCTTCCTCGCCGCCCGCCAGTCCCAGTTGGGCCGCGAAGAACCGCTTGGCGGCCCACACGGAGAGCAACCCGCCCAGGATGACGAAGATCCACCAGGGCAGGGCCTCGCGGCGGGGATGGCCGTGCTCGTCGAGGTTCTGCTGCTGGAAGATCGCCACCGCCCGGGAGGGTGTGAGCGTCATGGCGTTGATGGCCGAGATGACCATGGCCGCCGCGATCGTGATGGCGAACTGGCGGAAGAACTGGCCGGTCACTCCGGGCATGAACACGCTCGGCAGGAAAACCGAGCAAAGCACGAGCGTGATGGCGATGATGGGCCCCGTGATTTCCGCCATAGCCTTGATCGTGGCGCTCTTGGCGTCCAGCCCGAACGACATCTGCCGTTCGACGTTTTCGAGGACCACGATCGCGTCGTCGACCACGATGCCGATGGCCAGCACCATGCCGAACAGGGTCAGGTTGTTGAGGCTGAATCCCAGCAGGGCCATGACGGCGAAGGTTCCCACCAGCGAGACGGGAACGTCGATCATGGGGAGAATCATGGCCCGCCAGTCCTGCAGGAACACAAGCACCACGATGGCCACCAGAATCACGGCGTCGCGCAAGGTCTTGAAAACCTCTTCGACCGATTCCTCGATGAACGGAGTTGTGTCGTAGACGATGCGGTAATCGAGCCCGGCAGGAAAGTCTTGCTTCAACTCGGCCACTCTGGCCTTGACCGCATCGGCCACGTCGAGGGCGTTGGACCCGGGCAGTTGAAACACGGCCAGTCCGATGGCGGGCTTCCCGTCGAGCTGGCAAATCTGGTCATATTGCTGAGCCCCCAGTTCGATCTCGGCCACGTCGCGCAACCGCACCACCTGGCTCGAAGCAAAGCCTTCCCGGTGGTCGCCCCGGGAGGCTTTGAGGATGATCTCGCCGAACTGGTCGGGGTCGGTCAACCGGCCCAGCGTCGACATGGTGAACTGGAACTGTTGGCCGTCCGGAACGGGTTGCTGCCCGATCTGGCCGGCCGCCACCTGCACGTTCTGAGCCTGAACGGCGCGGACGACGTCGGAGGTCGTCAGGTTGCGTGCGGCCATCTTCTGCGGATCGAGCCAGACTCGCATGCTGTAGTCGCGCTGGCCGAGGTAGGCCACGTCGCCCACCCCGTTGATCCGCAGCAACTCGTCCTTGATCTGAGTAGTGGCGTAGTTCGACAGGTACAGGTCGTCGTAACGGCCGTCCGGTGAAATCAGGTTGATTGCCAGCAGGATGCTCGGCGACTTCTTCTTCGTCGAGACGCCCTGCACCTGCACCTGGGAGGGCAACAGCGGCATGGCGAGCGAAACGCGATTCTGGACGAGGACCTGGGCCATGTCCAGATCGGTGCCCAGGTCGAAGGTGACCGTCAGGTTGTAGACGCCGTCGTTGGTGCACTGCGACGACATATACAGCATGTTCTCCACGCCGTTGACCTGCTGCTCGATGGGAGCGGCCACGCTCTCGGCGACCACCTCGGCGTTGGCCCCCGGATACATGGCCGTCACCTGCACGGTGGGCGGCGTGATGTCGGGGTACTGGGCGATCGGCAGTCGAAAGGCGGCCACGGCGCCGATCAGCAGGATGACGATCGACACGACCCAGGCAAAGACCGGACGTTCAATGAAAAACTTCGCAAACATGGTTCCTCCGAATCACCCGGCCGGATATCGACGCCACTTCAGCCCCATGAGCGGTCCTCAGGAGGCAACCTTTTCTGTCCGCCGGCCCTAGGGATTGCCGTCGGAATCGTCGCGCACTTCAACCTTCATCCCCGGGTGCACTCGCTGCAGCCCTCCGACGATGACCTGGTCGGCCGCCGTGATGCTGTCGATCGTGTCCGGATCGCCCTCACCGGCCGGACGGAGCCCGTCGGCCGTGCGAACCATCTTCTCGGGAAAGACGACCTGCATTCCGTCGGCCTGTTCCGGGCCAAGGGTAACGGGCCGATATTCGACGACGTTGCCCTCGCCCACGACCAGCAGGTACTTGCGGCCCAAGTCGGCGCCCACGGCCGCCTGCGGCACGACCAGGGCCTTGTAGGGCGGGCCGATCGGCAACCGGACCCGAACGAAGAGCCCAGGGCGGAGAAGGTGAATGTTTCGCCCCTTCACCTCCGGATTGGGAAACTCTCCCCGCACCTGGACCGTCCCCATCGAGGTATCTAACTGGTTGTTGATGAAGTCGATCCGGCCTTCGTGGGGGAATTCGCTGCCTTCGTCGGCCAATCCGAGCTGGACGGGGATCACCTGTTCTTCCTTCTCCGTGGGGATCTTGCCGTCACTGACAAGCCGTTCAACACGGAGTATGGTCCGCTCATCCACGTCGAAATAGACGTGGATCGGATCCTGGGAGACCACCGTGGTCAGCAACGTGTTGTCTTGGGTCACCAGATTTCCGACGGTCAGCAGATCGCGCCCCACCACGCCGTCGATGGGCGAGATGATATCTGTGAACTCGAGGTTGAGCTTGGCCGACTCGGAGTTGGCCTTTGCCGCTGCCACGGCGGCCTCCGATTCGCTCTTGTGGGCGATGTCACGGTCGATTTCCTGCTGGGTGATGGCGCCCGGCGTTTTCGCGACCTCGAGGGAACGCCGGTAATTCGCCTCGGCAAGCTGCAACCGGGCCTCGGCGAGACGAACCTGTCCCTCGGCCGCATCGAGCGTCGCCTGGTAGGGCCGCGGATCGATTTTGAACAATCTGGCCCCTGCCTTAACCTTCGCTCCCGGCTCGAAATCGATCGATTCCAGATAGCCGGTCACCCGCGACTGCACCTCGACCGACTGGGCGGCTGCCGTACGACCGGTGAAGTAGGCACAATCGGCAACCTCGCGTTCGGCCGGATGTACGGCACGCACTTTCGGTGTTTCGGTTGTTGCAGGCTGCACCGGTTGTTCGCAGCCTGAACTGAGGATTGCAGCGATCAGGACCGGGAAAAGAATCGTCAAGTATTTGAACATGGCACGAAGACCACCCTGGAAAGAATCTGCCTCATCCATTCACCACGGCGAAAGGTGGGAATCCAAATCTCTGGGGAATCATAGGTTACGCTGTGAACAGTGCCGGGGGCGGGAAGCGTCGGCCTGGTTCTCGAGATACAGTTCGACCATCCGTATCGCGTTCCGAGACGAGGAAGCCCGGTCCCGGATGAAACATGACGAAACCGATCATTTGTGAACAGCCCCCCCTCGGATGTAGTAGTGCTCCGTATTCCGTTTGAATTGCGCTATCCGAGCGGATAGGCTATGGGTTTGCCGTTTTCGCGCATAGCTGGCTCTCGCGAGAGGGCCGAGTGCCAAAAACCATCAGGCCGTCCGGCCAAGCGTCATCCGCACAGAGGATCCTGTTTGGGAGAAGACTCATGACCAGAATTTCCCGTCGTCGATTCGTGGGCCAGTCGCTGGCCACCACGGCCGCCGTTCTCGCGGCCCCCTACATTGCCAAGGCACAAAACCCCAACAGCAAGTTGGGGGTCGCCGTCGTCGGGGTCAACGGACGCGGCAACAGCCACATCGGCGGTTTCCTGGCCGAGGATCGCACGGTCGTCGCTGCCCTCGTCGACGTCGACGAGTACGTGGGAAAGAGCCGCGCCGAGCAGGTGGCCAAGAAACAGGGCTTCGCCCCCAAGGTCTTCCGCGACATGCGCGAGGCCTTCGACGCCGACGGGATCGACATCGTCAGCACGGCCACGCCCAACCATTGGCATGCCTTGTGTGGAATCTGGGCCATGCAGGCCGGCAAGGATACCTACATCGAAAAGCCTGTCTGCCACAACATCGCCGAAGGCAGCGCGCTGATCGCCGCCGCACGCAAGTACAAGAGAATGTGCCAGGTGGGAACGCAATGCCGTTCGAATTCGGCGATCATCGACGCCATGAAGTTCCTCCACGAAGGCGGCATCGGCGAAGTGAAGTTCGCCCGCGGGCTGTGCTACAAACGCCGGAAGTCCATCGGTCCGCTCGGCAATTATGAAATCCCCCCGCAAGTCGACTTCAACCTCTGGAGCGGCCCGGCCACCTACACCGATCCCAAGGTGACTCGCGAGAAGTTCCACTACGACTGGCACTGGCAGCGCCACTACGGCAACGGCGACCTGGGCAACCAGGGCCCGCACCAGACCGATATCGCCCGCTGGGGGCTCGGTATCGACGATCATCCGCTGAGCATCCTCACCTATGGCGGACGGCTCGGCTACCAGGCGGAACGAAAGGACGACGCGTACGTCGACGCCGGCGATACGGGCAACACGGAGGTGACGATCTACGACTACGGCGACAAGTGCATCGTGTTCGAAACTCGTGGCCTCTCCGTCGACAACTCGGCCGACCACGAACTGAACGAGTTGTTCGACAGCAAGAAGGACAACAAGATCGGGGTGGTCTTCTACGGTTCGGAAGGCTGTCTCGTCCAGCGGAGCTACAACCTCTGCGTCGCCTTCGACAAAAACAAGAAGGTTATCAAGGAATTCACCGGCGGCGGCGACGACAATCACTACGCAAACTTCCTCGACGCCTGCAACAGTCGCAAGTTTGAAGATCTCAACGCCGACGTCCGGGAAGGCCACCTCTCCGCCGGCATGAGCCACCTGGGCAACATTTCCTACTATCTTGGCGAGAAGAACAAGGTCTCCGTCGAAGAGGCCCGGAAGATCCTGGCCGACGTGAAGAGTCTCGACGACAACTCGGCCACGCTCGATCGGACGATCAAGCATCTGACCGACAACGGAGTCGACTTGAACAAGTACCCGATTTCGATGGGGCCGCTGCTCAAGTTTGATCCCCAAAAAGAGGTCTTCCCCGAATCGAAAGAAGCGACGGCGATGATCACTCGCGAGTACCGCGACGAGTTCGTTTGCCCGAAGGCCGACCAGGTCTGACCCGTCCCGCGCTCCTGTTCACAAGTTTCTGTTACGCACCTCGGCGGGGCACCGCACCCGCCGAGGTGCTCTGTTTCTTGGCGATCTGCTTGCCGTTCCACAGTTCGCTCGCAAACTGACGTTCTGTGCCGCAACGCTTCGGCGAGCGGGGTGAACCGGACGTGGGACGACGACCAACACTCCGGCTGGGTTGACGCAGACTGGGCCGGAGTGTTAGGTTCGTCCGATGATATTGGACGGTTGCCGACTTTTCTTGCGCGGTGTTGCTCACGCCGGCTCCCGCGCAACCTAAACTTAAGGGACACGGTGCGACCCTGGGCACGGAGGACTTGGTCGGGAAGAAGTGTCAGCATCGGAACAGAAGTCGCGGGACTTCCCCCATTCGGGCGGGGCTCTTCCCCGCACGATCGGCCGGCTTTTTCGCTGTCTTTCGCCCCAGGTAGCTTGGTGTTTTCGTCCACCCGCCCAAACCGTCTCCTACGTATTTCGGAAAACGACACGTCCCCGGCAATAAGGATATCGAAACCATGTCCGTCGGTGAGAACCCCTGTGCAGGGTGCCAAGAAGCAACCGAAGAGCAAATGCTGGCTCAGTTGGACGACGTCCTGGCCGAGTATTTGGATACCCCCGGTGCTTTGATCCCGGTACTCCAGATCACCCAGTCGATTTTCGGCTATCTGCCGGAATCCGCCCTTCGCAGGATCAGCGTTGCCCTCAAGAAGCCCTACAGTGAAGTGGCCGGCGTCGTCGGTTTTTATTCGTTCTTCACGACGGTGCCCCGCGGCCGCCATATTGTCCGCGTGTGCATGGGCACGGCATGTTACGTTCGCGGCGGCAAGGAGGTGCTCTCCGCGTTGAAGGCGGCGCTCCGGGTCGAAGTGGGCGAAACCACTTCAGATCGGCGGTTCTCGCTCGACGTGGGACGCTGCTTCGGAGCCTGCGGCCTGGCCCCGGTCATCATGATCGACGACGACGTGCATCAACGCGTGCGGCCTTCTCGAGTCCCCCAGATTCTCGACCAGTACCGCACCGGCGACGACTGAACCATGACCAAATAGCCTTGCGAAAAAGGTGACAGTCACCTTTTGTGCGAAGCACCCGAAGGGCCGTTCCGGCAAAAGGTGGCTGTCACCTTTTTCCTCCTGGAAACACACAACTCAGTCCAGTTTGTCCTGCAAAGAGGCAGCAAATGAGCGAGCCACTGGCAAACATCGAGGAACTCACAGCACTTCGGGACCGCATCCGCGAAGAGAAAGCGGCCCAGGCGGCGAGCGGCTGCACTCCGATTCGCATCTGTCTTGGAGCCAGTTGCATCGCCTCCGGGGCACTCGAAGTGCAGCAGGCCATGCAAACCGAACTGGAAGCCGCCGGATTCGGCGACCGGGCCACCATCCAGGAGGTCGGCTGCCTGGGGCCCTGTTCCGGCGGACCGGTGGTGGTCGTCGGCGACGTGCTCTATGAGAACCTCAAGCCCGAGCATTGCGGCGAAATCGTCCGCTCCCATCTCGTCAAAGGCCAGATCGTCGAACGGCTGGCGCACCGCCGTCCCGACGGGCGAATCGTGGCGAAGCTCGACGATATGGAGTTCTTCCGCCGCCAGACCAAGATCGTGCTCAGTCGTTGCGGGCGGATCGATCCCAAAAAGATCGAAGACTATATTGCCGAGGACGGCTACCAGGCCCTGGCCCGAGCACTCCAGGCCGCCGACCCCGACGCCGTGCTGAACGAAATGAAGGCCTCGGGCCTTCGAGGACGCGGCGGGGCCGGCTTCCCCACGTATCGCAAATGGCTGTTCACGAAGAACGCCGAGGGGGAGCGGAAGTTCGTGGTCTGCAACGCCGACGAAGGCGACCCCGGCGCCTTCATGGATCGCAGCATTCTGGAAGGCGATCCTCACTCCGTGATCGAGGGCATGGCCGTCGCCGCCTTCACCATCGGGGCGACTCAAGGCTACATCTACGTTCGGGCCGAGTATCCCCTGGCCGTCCAGCGCCTCCGGATCGCCCTGGGCCAGGCCCGCGAGCGAGGTCTGTTGGGCAAGAATATCCTGGGCAGCGGCCTCGATTTCGAGCTGGAAATCCGCATGGGCGCCGGCGCCTTCGTCTGCGGCGAAGAAACGGCGCTGCTCACCTCGATCGAAGGCAACCGGGGCGAACCCCGCCCGCGGCCTCCCTTTCCGGCCCAATCGGGTCTCTGGCACAAGCCGACTCTGCTCAACAACGTCGAGACCTACGCCAACGTCCGAGCCATCCTGCTCAACGGGGGAGAATGGTACGCCTCGCTCGGCAACGAGAAGAGCAAGGGCACCAAGGTCTTTGCCCTGGCCGGAGCCATCAAGAACTCCGGCCTGGTGGAAGTCCCGGTCGGGATGCCGCTGGGCGATCTGATCTACGATATCGGTGGCGGAACCTCGTCGAGCAAGGAGTTCAAGGCGGCCCAGATCGGCGGCCCTTCCGGCGGCTGCATCCCCAAGCACCACCTCAACGTCCCCCTCGACTACGAGTCGCTCTCCGAACTGGGAGCCATCATGGGCTCCGGCGGCCTGATCGTCATGGACGAGGATAGCTGCATGGTCGACGTCGCCCGCTACTTCCTCGAATTCGTCCAGGAAGAATCGTGCGGCAAATGCGTTCCCTGCCGCGTGGGAACGAAGCGCATGCTCGAAATCCTCAACCGCATCTGCAGCGGCCAGGGCAAGGAATCCGACGTCGAACAACTCATCGACCTGGGCGAGATGATCAAGGAGACCTCGCTCTGCGGCTTGGGCCAGACGGCGCCCAACCCCGTCCTCTCCACCATCCGCCATTTCGGCCACGAGTACGTCGAACACATTCGCGACAAGCACTGCCGCGCGGGGGTCTGTCCCTCGCTGGTCTACGCGCCCTGCTCGAGCGCCTGCCCGGCCAACGTCGACATCCCCGGTTACGTCTCTCTCGTCTACGAAAAGCGCTACGCCGAGGCGCTCAAGCTGCACCGCGAGAAGAACCCGTTCCCGGCCATCTGCTCGCGGGTCTGTTTCCACACCTGCGAGGATAAGTGTCGCCGGTCGATGATCGACGAGCCGGTCTCGATTCGCGGCATCAAGCGGTTCATGGTCGATCAAGAGGTTACCATCCAACTCCCCGAGATCCGGGAGAACCTGGAAAACTCGCGACGCAAGATCGCCATCGTCGGAGCGGGGCCGGCCGGTCTCTCCTGTGCCTACTTTCTGGCTCGCCTTGGATACCAGCCGCGAATCTACGAGGCGGAGCCGCGCCCCGGCGGCATGCTCGTGCAGGCAATTCCCTCCTATCGGCTGCCACGCGAAATCGTCGCCCGTGAAGTCCGCATGGTCGAGAATATGGGCGTCGATATTTTGACCGATTCAGTCTTGGGCCGCGATTTCACGCTTAAGTCGCTGCGAGGCGAAGGCGTGGACGCGGTCTTCCTCGGGGTGGGCGCCCCGCAGGGCGTCGGCCTGGGAATTCCCGGCGAGCATGCAGACGGGATTACCGACGCGCTCAATTTCCTCCGCACCTACAACCTCCGCGGCTCCGCCAAGATCGGCAAAAACGTCGTGGTGATCGGCGGCGGAAACTCGGCCATCGACGCCGCCCGCACCGCCGTCCGGCTCGGCGCCGAATCGGTGACGGTCGTCTATCGGCGCAGCCGCGAAGTGATGCCCGCCTACAAAGAAGAGATCGAAGAAGCGATTCACGAAGGCGTCAAGCTGCAATTGCTTACCGCGCCGGTCGACGTGGTGGTCGAGGGCGGCCGAGTGGCCGGCATCCGCTGCCGGCCCATGCGGCTCGGCCAGTTCGACGGCACCGGACGCCGGCGGCCAGAGGAGGGCGGCGACGTCTTCACCATACCCGCCGACGAAATCCTCGTCGCCATCGGCCAGTCGCTCTCGACCGCCGGGTTCTGCGACGAGATTGGCGTAGAGACTCAGCGGAACGGTTTTCTGATTGCCGACCCGGTCAGCGGTCAGACGTCGCAGAAGTGGATCTTCGCCGGCGGCGACGCGGTCAGTGGACCGTCCAGCGTGGTCGAAGCCGTGGCGGCAGGCGAGCGGGCGGCCGTCGGCATCGACAAGTACCTGACCGGCAGCGAACACGCCTTCTGGCGCGAAACCAAGGAGGTCGATACCTTCTTCGACCCGGACCAGGATCCGGTCGACACGCCGCGCGAGCACCTGCCGTTGATTCCGGTGGAGCGCCGCTGCAACAACTTCGACGAAGTCGAACAACCCTGGCGCGAGGCGGTTGCCGTCCGCCAGGCCCACCGCTGCCTCCGCTGCGACTACGGCCGACGACCCAACGGGCATTGAGGCGGCAAGTTTTCGTCCATTTGGATTTTCCTTATTGGAACTTGTTTCGGATTTCGAGCTTCGGATTTCGGATTTTGTGAGGGGAAGAAGCTCCCAATACCAGATAGGGTCCCTTTGACATGATCAAGCTGACCGTCAACAACGTCCCTGTTGAAGTTCCCAAGGGCACGACGATCCTGAATGCCGCGAAGAAGGCCGGAATTCGCATTCCGACGCTCTGCTACCTCGAGGGCTTGCCGGCGATTGGGGCCTGCCGCGTCTGCATCGTCGAGATCGAAGGCGTCTATGCCCTGGCGGCCTCCTGCTCGATGCCCGTGGCGGAAGGCATGAAGGTGCTGACCAACTCGCGCCGAGTCCGCGAAGCCCGCCGCATGGTGGTGGAGCTGCTCCTTTCGGAGCATAACGGGGAGTGCCAGACCTGCGACCGCCGGGAAGACTGCGAACTGCAATCTCTGGCTGCGGAGTTGGGGATCCGCTCGATCTCCTTCCAGGGCGAAAAGACCCGGGCGGGCGTCGACGTCTCCACGCCTGCCGTGATGCGCGACCGCGGCAAGTGCATCAAGTGCCGCCGCTGCGTGACCGTCTGCAACGAAACGCAGCACGTGGGCGCCCTCTGGCCCCAAAGCCGCGGCTTCGAAACCTCGATCGGGCCGGCCTTCAATCGCGACCTGAGCACCGTGGCCTGCGTGCAGTGCGGCCAGTGCGCCGCCGTGTGCCCCGTCGGCGCCATCACCGAACGCGATCAGATCGACGAGGTCTGGGCGGCTCTGGACGATCCCGACAAACACGTCGTGGTGCAGACGGCGCCCGCCATCCGCGCCGCCCTCGGCGAGTGTTTCGGTTACCCGCCCGGCACCCTGGTCACCGGCAAAATGACCGCCGCGCTGCGGCGCCTGGGTTTCGACGCGGTGTTCGACACGAATTTCGCCGCCGACCTGACGATCATGGAGGAAGGCACCGAACTACTGACCCGTCTGAAAACCGTGCTGGCCGACGGTGAACAGGCCGCCCTTCCGCTGATGACGAGCTGCTCGCCGGGCTGGATCAAGTTTGCCGAGCACTTCTTCCCCGAGATGCTGCCCAACCTGTCGACCTGCAAGTCGCCCCAGCAGATGTTCGGCGCCGTCGCCAAGACCTACTACGCCCAGAAGCTGAATCTCCGTCCCGAGCAGATCTTCGTCGTTTCGATCATGCCCTGCACGGCCAAGAAGTACGAATGCGGCCGCCCCGAGATGAACGGCAGCGGCACGCGCGACGTCGACGTCGTGCTCACCACCCGCGAACTGGGCAAGATGATCCGCGGTGCGGGGCTCGATTTCGCCGGCCTCCCCGACGAAGAGATGGATGCGCCCCTGGGCCTGTCGACCGGGGCCGCCGACATCTTCGCCAACACGGGCGGTGTGATGGAAGCCGCCCTGCGAACCGCCTACGAAATCGTCACCGGCCGCGAGTTGCCCATGGACAACCTGCACGTCAAACCGGTCGCCGGCCTGGAAGGGCTCAAGGAAGCCTCGCTGACCATCGAAGACGTACTCCCCGACTGGTCGTTCCTGGAAGGAGCCACCCTGAACGTGGCCGTCGCCCACGGATTGGGAAACGCCGACAAGCTGTTGAAGCTGATCGCCTCCGGCGAAAAGAACTACCACTTCGTCGAAGTGATGACCTGCCCGGGCGGCTGCATCGGCGGCGGCGGACAACCGCGATTCACCACCAACGCCGTCCGCGAGGCCCGCATCGCCGCGATCTACCGCGAAGACGAGGGCAAGAAGCTCCGCAAATCGCACGACAATCCCGACGTGGCCAAGCTCTACGAGGAATTCCTGGGCCAGCCGCTGGGCGAACGCTCCCACAAGCTGCTGCACACCAAGTACACGGATCGCAGCGTTCCTCGCTGACTCAACACCCGCATCCTCCCCTCACACGACTCGTGCACCTCCGAGGCCGGTCAGGCAATCTCCTCCAACTTCCACGGCTCCCGCATCGGACGCGTCAGCATTCCGTTCACTTCGTCGCAGTCCGGGCTCCGCTCGGCGGCCGGGTCCCAGGTGAAGCGGCGCTTGAGGATCTGGGCCATGTTGCCCAGCAGGCACAGGCTGGCCGTGCTAAGGCCCGTTTCCACCGGTTCGATCGGGTCCTTGCGGCTCTTGACGGCGTCGAGGAAGTTCCGCACGTGGTCGGCGTCGATGAGCTTGCGGACGTTCTCGGTCCGGCCCGGGATGCTGTGCGGCAGGTGGATCTCGTCCGGTCCGATCACCGAATCCTTGAGGTTCTCGGGGAACGTCTTCAGGCTGCCGCCGAGGGTGATCTCCAGCCGGCCTTCGGTACCCTCGAATTTGGCGGCCGAGGACTTGCGGGTTTCGCAAAACAGTTCGATGCCGCCAGCGTATCGGGCCCGGAAGGCCGTCTTCGTGGCGGCCGTGAACAGGCTTCCGGCCGGCGGGAACTCGGAACCGTTGTCTTCGAACTCGACCGGCGTGGTGCCGTCCATGCCCAACCCCCATTGGGCGATGTCGTTGGTGTGGGCGCCGAAGTTGGTCGTCTGTCCGTTGGAGTAGTCGAGGATGTAGCGCCAGCGGTGGAAACAGCGCTCCACATGATAGGGCGCCTCGGGCGCCGGGCCGAGCCAGAAATCGTAGTCGAACCCCTCCGGAACCGGCATCGGCTGCCAGCCGGGGCCCGGGCTCTCGAAGCTGTTGGGGTCGACCCAGGTGTAGACCGTCTTCACCTCGCCCAGACGCCCGTTCCGCACCAGTTCGCAGGCGTGGCGGACGTTGGGGCTCGACCGGAACTGGCCGCCTGTCTGGAAAATGCGGTTGTATTTGCGCACCGCCTTGGCCATCTGCCGACCCTGGTGGATGGTCAGGGCCAGCGGCTTCTCACAGTAGACGTCCTTGCCGGCCTTCATGGCCGCAATGGCGATCAGCGCGTGCCAATGATCGGGCACCACGATGGCGACCGCGTCGATATCCGCCCGGCCCAGCAACTCGCGGAAATCGTTGTAGGTGTCGCAGGCCTGGTACTGCGGATTGCCGGTCTTCTCGGCATAGTGCTCGTTGACCCACTGCCGCGCGGTTTCCCGGCCGAGAACCTGGTCGGGGTAGTAGTAGCCGATGCCGCGGCGATTCACGTCACAGACGGCCAGCATCTGCATGTCGTCGTGGACCAGAAACGACGGCACAATCCGCTGGCTCTGATGCCCGCAACCGATCAATCCCACATGGATTCGATTGCTCGGCGCGTCGGCCCCCAGTACCCGCGAGGGAACCAGTGCGGGAACGCCGATTGCGCCGGCGACCGCTCCCACGGCTTTCAGGAAATCACGGCGAGTTACCGAGACGCGGTGTTGTTTCGGACCATTCAGGCTACCCATGACATTCCTCCTCCAACTCACTTGTTTAACGCCCAGCCGCAGGCGCCGGCCAAAGCAGAAAACGCCCAGCCGAAGGCGCCAGCTCGTCTCATCCCAGCCACCCATAATCAAGAATGCCGAACTGTCAGCGGATCGGGGAAACGTGCAGTAGCCGTCCCCGCTGGCCGGCCAGATCGATCGCAACGGCCGAATCGCCGGCCGGAATCTTCTCGACAACGACCTGCCCGGTCAGCAGATCGCGGACTACCGCAGCGGCGGGAACCGATAGCCGCAGCTTGATCGTCCCATCCGTCCGGCCGAAGTAGTCGGCCGCCAGCACCAGCATCTCGTCCCCACGACGGATGCCGCTCACGCGAGCGGGCGCGTCGACGGATACGGCCTCGCCGGCCAGCTCTCCTGCCACAATCAGTTCTTCAACCGGCGCGATCGCCCGGACTACGCGGTTGTAGGCGATCAGGCTTTCGGCGTCCCACACCCGGCCCGACCAGAAGTAGACGCCCCGGGCGCCGTTGACGTAGCATTCCAGCAGGGCCCACTGAAGGCACTCGCCGGAGAACGTGCCGGCGTCGCCCGGCGTCAGCCAGGGCAACACGTCGCTGCGCTCCAACTGCCGCCGATCCTCCCGGACCTCGTTGCCGATCAGTTCCAGGTGATAGGGATAGAGGCACGAGTAGGTGGAGACCTGGCTGCTCTGCATCCATACCGGATAGAGATGATCCACCGACCAGGTGTATTGATAGGCATTTCCCGGACGGAAGTCGTACCCGCCGATCTCGGATTGCGGGCCGCCCGCGCCGGCAACGGCGGCACGCGACGCCGACACCAGATCGCGCCAGATCTCGTCGCCTTTGGCCACTTGCCAGGCCTCCCACGATTCCAGCCCGGAAGCTTCGAAATCCTTCTGGCATCGCGTGCACTTGCGGCTGTCGACCGGACCCCGCCAGCCCCAGAGTTCGATATCGACCGACGTGAAATCGGCCTTCGCCCGCCCCATCATATCGGCAAAGCGTTTGACTTCCTCCTGGTAAAACTGCCCGCGATACGAAGGGCACAGCTTGCTGCCGGTTGTCCCATCGGAGAACTGACAGCAGATCTCCGACTCCTTCTTCCGCCGCTCCATCATCCGGTGCAGCGGCGAATCGATGTTGACGATGAACATGCCGCGGTCGCGGGCCTCATCGACCAGTTTCCAGAGCGCATCGCCAGCCTTCATCCAGTGCCCAAACAAAGGAAAGCTGTTCAGACCGAGCTTTTCCCATGCGTCGAGCGCCTCGGGCCACGCAGCCGTGTCCGAAGCACTCCACCAGCCCAGGCCCGCCATGATACGTTTCAGCCCCGGCGCCGCGGGCACGGTAACGGCGCGGACTGGAACCTCTTGGGATGGACTCTCCCAACCGGCGTGCGTGAACCGATAGCGAAGTTTCCCCTCCTGGCCGTCCTCCCAACCCGGGGCTTGCAGATACAGCCGGCCCAGCGTCTTGCTGCTGGATTTGACGGGAGTCTTGAACCGGTAACGATTCCCGCCGTCCGAGGTCTTTTCAATATCCTCCAGTGCCGCCGAACCGACGCGTCCGCCGCGAAGCTCCACGCCCGGCGGCAACTCGAGTGTCAGGTCGACTGCTTCCTGCGTCGGCGCACCGGGCGGAACGATCACGCCGATCGGAACCGGTGCCGGCACATTGGTGGCAAGAACCATCTCCGGCTTGTGGAAGTACGGTTGCGGGTGGGTGACGGTGAAATCGGCGGCGTCTCCGGAACTCGAAGTTCCGGGTTCACCCTCCACCGCCTTGCCGAACACATACAACTCGTCGGCCGCACTCAACCCGCCGGCATACATCCGCAGGCCAATCCAGCGTCCGCGAACACCCAGGCTCTCAAACCGCAGGCAGTGGATCCAGGCCTCGCCCGCCTCGTCGGGCACTCCAAATCGCTTGAAATCCCCATCTCGCCAGCGGGAACACTCGGCCACTTTGGCATAGTGTTCGCCGTCGTCGCTGACAAAGGCCTCGATCCAGCCGGGAATGCTGACCCCCGCCTGAGCGGAACCTCCCAGCAGCCGGATGGCGATTTCGTCGATCTGCGCCGAGCGGCCCAGGTCCACGGCCAGATTCACTCGGCCGCCATAGGACCAGCCCACGGCCGCCGAGTCGAACCAGATTCGCCGGTCTTCACGGCGTGTAAGCTTCCCGTCCGTCAGATCGGTCGCATCCGAACCGCCCTTGCCGGTCAGGTCATAATCGGGGGCAGGACTGAATACGACCGCCCGTCCCAGTGCCAGGTTCTCGCGGCCTTCCATCGGCGGCAACTCGGCGGAAAAGGCGCCGTTGACGGCGACCAAGGCATGGAACACGGCCGCGACAAGTCCCAGGAAGTACCGTCGAAACCGACGCCCACGGAACAGATGTGCCTGCATGACTGGTTTGCTCCAACGAATGTGAGTCTCAAGCGTAGGTCAGTCTCTCCGAGACTGACACAACGGCGGAGCCGCGATATTCCGAGTCTCGGAGAGACTCGGCTACGCATCTCTGCTGCCGCGGTTCAATCCAACTTGCGGGCGACTACAGTTCCCACCCCTTCCGATACTCCCGCCGCACGTACTGATCGGCCGCCGGACAATTGGTGGCTTTCATGTTCTCGCCGTCCCAGTCGAGCTTCTCACCCGTACGGATGGCAAGATTGCCGAGCAGCACGAATTCAGTCAAGAGGCCGGAATAGTCGAAGTTGGAGAGCGCCGCGGGACCGCCCTTGCAGGCGGCGATCCACTCGGCGTCTTCGTTCTCGACGCGCGCTAGTGTCTTGGGAGTGTCGGCATACTCGGCCGCAAGCGATTCGGGGCTGGTGACCCAATTGGTATTGCCCCGATTGAAGAAGAACTTGCCCTTCTCGCCGATCATCACCAGGTCGAACTTGGTCGTGGCAACGTTGGGCTCCATGCCGCAACCTTCCAGAACCTCGTTCGGCGGGGCATGGCCGCCGTCCTTGGAAACGCCGTCGTACCACACGTACTTCAACTCCTTGTGATGTTTGCCCGGAGCAAACGTATACGTGATCGTCGACCAGGTCGGACCGGCAACGGCCGTGTTGCTGTCCTGTTTGGCCTCAACCGTCAGGGGATGCTTGAGATCCAAAGCCCAGAAGGGCATGTCCATAATGTGGCAGCCCATGTCGCCCAGAGCCCCGGTGCCGAAATCCCACCAGCCGCGCCACTTGAAGGGCACATACTGGGCACTGTAGGGCTGCTCCGGTGCCGGACCCAGCCACAGGTCCCACTTCAACGTCTCCGGCACCGCTTCTGCCGGCGGCTTGGCGGTCATCCCTTGAGGCCAGATGGGACGGTTGGTCCAGGTATGCACTTCCGTGACCTTTCCGATCATGCCTGCTCGGATCAACTCGACGCCCCGCCGGATCGGTTCGTTGGCATGGGCCTGGTTGCCCATCTGGGTGGCCACGCCGGCGGCCCGGGCCGTCTCGGTCATCTGCCGGGCTTCCCAGATGCTGTGAGTGAGCGGCTTCTGGCAGTAGACGTGCTTGCCCATCCGCATGGCCATCATCGCGGCCGGGGCGTGGGTGTGGTCGGGGGTCGAGACCGTCACGGCATCGATCCGCTTGGCCTCCTTCTCGAGCATCTCGCGAAAATCGTGATAGAAGGCGGCCTTGGGATACAACTCCGTCAAGTTGGCTTTCTTGCCCCGGCGATTCTCGTCGACGTCGCAGAGGGCCAGTATGTTGCCGCCGGCGCCGGCGGCTCCGGATACGTCGCTGCTTCCCTTTCCGCCAATGCCGATACAGCCGACGTTCACCTGATCGTTGGCCCCCCAGGCCGTGCGGGGGACAAAGGTTGCCAGAAGGATTCCCCCGGAGGTTGCTTTCAGAAAGCTCCGGCGTGAAAATCGCGATCGAGTCATGCTATGATCTCCTCGAAGTCAGGATGGTGAACTTGCTCGGACTGCCTGATATGATGGCGGGTGCAACGCCCAATCTCAACAGGCGGGCGGACGAAAAGGTAGATTTCTGGTATCTGTAGGTCCCGGGCGCCGCACGGGACCTCCAAATGGGGCCCACTTGGAGAGATCAAGGACCCGTGCGGCGTCCGGGACCCAAAGCGGGGCAAGCCCGCAACCCAACCTTCACAAACATGCGCGCACCATGCGCACAAGTCCAGCACAAAGACACTAAAAGGTCGGAGCCGCCCGGCATGACCGTGAAACGCAGCCTGCTACTCGCCTCCACGGCTTTTCTGCTAGCCCTGGCAACCGAAACGCTGGCCGACGCTCCGCCCAACATCCTGCTGATCACCGTCGACAATCTCGGCTACGGCGACCTGCAGTGCTACAACCCCGATTCAGTGATCCAAACCCCGAGCCTCGATCGCCTTGCGGCAGAAGGCGCCCGACTGACGAGTTTCTACACGGCCTCGCCCACGTGCACCGTCTCACGTGCCTGCCTGCTCACCGGGCGCATCCCTCAGCGCCACGGCCTGACCGACCAGTTGGCCGGCGTGGAAGGAAACTACGGCGTGGGGCTGAACCAGAACGAGATCCTCCTCCCACAGATTCTCAAAAGGGCCCCGACTCCCTACGCCACCGGCTGCTTCGGAAAATGGAACATCGGTTTTGCCGCGGGCTCCCGGCCGACGGAACGCGGCTTCGACGAATTCATCGGCAACGCCTCGGGTAACCTCGACTACTACCGCCACAACTACCGCGAGCGTCACGACCTCTACCAGGGCACGAAAGAACTGCACCGCGAAGGAGAATACACGACCGACATCTTCGCCGATGCCGCCGTCGACTTCATCACCCGCAAGTCGAAGGCAACTCAGCCGTGGTTCTGCTATCTCCCCTTCAACGCCCCCCACTTCCCCACCGCCGGCAACAAGCGGCCGGGCGAACCCAACATCTGGCAGGCCCCCGACTGGGCGTTCGAAGCCTACGGCCTCTCCCCCACCGAAACCAACCCCGAAAAGCGCTATCGGGCCGTCGTGACCGCCCTCGACAGGGCCATCGGCCGGGTCCTCGATGCCCTGGAATCCGCCAAGGCGACGGAGAACACCTTCGTCTTTCTCATGTCCGACAACGGCGCGTTTCGCTTGGGACGCGAAGGCCTCGACGTCGGTTCCAACTCACCGCTTCGCCACGGCGGAGTCACCTGCTGGGAGGGTGGCCTGCGCGTCGTGGCCATGGCTCGCTGGCCCGGCAGGATTCCGGCCGGTTCGGTGGTATCTCAGCCGATGTGGTCGCCCGATCTCGTGGCGGCATCCGCCAAGCTTGTCGGCGCCAAGTTGCCGAGCGGCGTCGTGTTCGACGGCAAGAACCCGCTCCCGATCCTGACCGATCGCGCCGCATCGCCCCACGAGTCGTTCTACTTCGTCTACAGGAATCACGCCGCCTTGCGGAAAGGCGATTGGAAGATCGTTCGCGAGAAACCCAACCAGCCTTGGCAGTTGTTCAACCTGGCGGAGGATCTTCTCGAGACACACGATCTGGCATCTGCCCATCCCGAGCGAGTGCAGGAATTGGAACGGACGTTCGCGGAATGGGAAAGAACCTTCTAGCTTTAGGTCACCGCTCGCCGAGCGGGACCTCACGCCAAGCATTTGATCCCCCAACACATAGTGCCTCCGCAGTAGTTCGCCACAACTTGTCGACCAGCAACAGAGCACGATTTCCCGCCCGAGCTTCATGAATAACCCGGGTCACTCGCGGCGACTTCAGCCGTCGATTTCACCGAGGCGCCTGGGCATTATCTCAAAACTTCGTCGGTGTGTCGGACGCGTGTCGGACCGATGCAGTCTCGGGCCGGTCGATTGCAGGGTCAGGACACGCCCTCCTCGGCGTCTTGGGTCCAATGCGCCACTGCACCAGGTGTCCGCCACCTCTGAACTTCTGGGCGACTCAAGAACTTCAAAGGTGTGCTTCACATGGTGCAGTTCCGCAGCTCCCGCCAGTGGCTGGATTCAACGGGAAGGTATAAGGTTCAGTTCACTGCCCCGGTCGGTTAGGCAGACGCCAAATACCGGAATCCCAACTGCCTCAAGAGTTGTCCACACGAGTTGGGTCAGGCATCTAGCGGTTCAGTTGAAGAAGCGGCTCAGCACGCCATCACCTTGATGTACGAGCGGCATACGTCGTCCCCGTCGGAAATGCGTTTCGGTCCATGTGACCGGAGTGGACCGGCTCAACTCTTGCCGCAGAAACGCTGTCGCCCGCACGGCGGCCCGAATCAAAAAATGCTTCTTGATCATTGTCTCAGTTGCAGCGTCGCCCTTTCCGCATCGTAGCGATACTTTCCGATCGTTCCGTCTTTGATTCGATCGACGACTTCGGCGATGACCGGCAACGGGACCAGGAACCATTCTCGCGGGCGGACTTGTCCGCCAAAGCGGTCGGCGAGCGCGACGTCGAGGCGCGCTTTGGCGAAGAACTTGTGCAGCGTCGCTTCGAGGGCTTTGCGGTTGATGTTGGCCAGCTTGTACGAGGCGACGAGCTTGGCTTCGGCTAACAAAAATGTGGGGTCTTTCTTGGCTCCGGCGATTCGCGAGTAAGGGTCTCCGCCGGTAACGCCGATTTTATGAAGCACCTCGCGGTGTTCTTGAATGAAGGAATCGTCCGACAGGCTACGCGCAACGTAGATCGTTCCCGAAGCGGTGTCGTCATTACCGGCGACGCCGGAAAAGAGTGGACCGAAGTCGCTGTCGTCGTCATCGGATGCGGGTTGGGGCGGAATAATTCGACGGCTGTTTTCGTCTTTGTTGAGCGCTCGCCGAAGTGAGCGCAACAACAAGTCGGCCTCGGTTCCGTTGTCGAAGATCACGCGCAGCCGTCGGTCCCGTTCCCCGTGTTCAGGCGTGAACCACTTGCCGACTTCGGCGACCATTGCCTTGTGACCGTCGACAATGAACCAATCCCCCTTCACGATTTGCGATCGGCTGCTGAATTTGAATAGCTCGGTTGTTTGCCGCCCCGACTCGATGTCGGCCTGCACTGCCTCGAACTCCAGCCGGAAGTCGTCGAAGTCTTCACACGGCTTTCGCTGAGCAACCTGTTCGGGTGTTGGATCAAGTTCAGGGCAGCGACGGCGCGTTGCCGGATCGCTTCTTGGTCTTGATCGGACAAGTCCGGGTACTTGTCCCGGATAATCTTCCCCATCCGCTGCTGAGTCGTCTCCTGCGGAGGCAGCTCGTCGTTGAACAAACCGTCCTGAACGGTTCGAGTATCCTGCACAAAGCTGGCCACGACTTCGTTCAGGTCCTCGCGGCAGATCCGGGTCGCTTCGTCGCTTTCCGGTTCGGCCAATCCGTTGATTTCGATCTGAACCGCCCCCGTTTCGCTATTGCTGCCGACGTTGCAACCGCCCTCGTCATAGCCGTCGGGCCCGTAATCCAAATCCGGCAGCGGACCGCTGCTGGCCGTCTTCGGTCGAAACTCGAATCGGGGGGCGAGCACCTGTTCCATCAACAGACTCGCGGCGATTGCCTTGAGCGTATCGTTCACGGCTTCGGTCACCGCTTGTTCGCTGGCATCTGGTTCGGCAATTAGGTTGGTGAAGCGTGCTTGCGTCTTGCCCGGTGCGTCGCGCGTGGCGCGGCCTATGATCTGCACGATCTCCGTCAGGCTCGACCGGTAGCCGATGGTCAACGCATGTTCGCACCACACCCAATCGAAACCCTCTTTGGCCATTCCCAGGGCAATGATGATGTCGACGTGATCGCGATTGTCCCGGTTGGCCGGATCACGCAGTGCTGCGGCGACCCTTTCCCGTTTAATTGGTTCGTCGTCGACCAGATCGGCAATCCGCAGCGTGCGTCCGTCGGATGTCTTGACCAATTGAAATCCGGTCGCCTCATCGGCGCCCTGCCACTGGCCGAGCGTTTCGAGAATGTGTTCAACCTCCTTGTGTTTGTCCTGGGTGCTTTCGCGGCTGTTCACGTTGGGGATGTGGATAATCGTCTTTTCGTCCGGCTTCAGCACCTTCGGCAGATCGTCGACGTAGCTGCCCGAATAGAAGTAGTAACCGATATCGAGCTTTTTCAGGTGTTGGTAACCGCCGAGTTGTTCGTAATAGGTGTACGTCACCGTTTCAAAGCGACGTTCGTCTTCGGGCAACAGCACGGCGGCCGCATCGCCGCGAAAGTAGCTGCCGGTCATCGCGATCAGGTGCGTTTTGTCCCGTTCGATAAGCTGCCGCACGAACTCGCCCAGCCGATTGTCTTCACTGATCGAGACGTGATGAAATTCATCGACCGCGATCAACCGATCGTCGAACGCCTCGACCCCGAACCTTTCGAATGCGAAGCGGAATGTCGAATGGGTGCAAACCAGCGTCTTATCGTCGGATTCCAAAAACCGGCCCACTGCAGTAACTTTGCCGTCGTTGCCGTTGGGGCCGGGTGCGTTGCACAGACTCCATTGCGGAGCCACCTCCCAATCGGCGAAGAAGCCGTGGTCCTTCAGCCGCGTGTTGGCAAAGCTGGCACCGATCGACTTCTCGGGGACAACGACGATGGCTTGTTTCAGTCCCTGGCGGTGCAGTTTGTCCAGCGCCACGAACATCAACGCCCGGCTCTTGCCTGAGGCAGGCGGCGACTTGATCAACAGGTATTGTTCCCCGCGCCGCAGCCAGACGCGTTCCTGCATCGGCCGCATGCCCATCGCGTTGGACCGTGTGGACCGCCCGTCACCCGTGTAATCGACGCTGATGCCGGGCATGGTGTTCTTGTCGCTCATTCAGCATCCCCTTTGCCTTTTCCCTTTTCCTTTTCCTTCAATTCTCGCTCGAGATCCTCAAGCTCCTTCAAGTCTTCCGCGTCCGCTTCGATCGCCTCGGCCGCGCGACGGTTGGCGTCAAATGCCTCATACCGCTCATGGGCCACGCGTTTCATTTCGTCATGGCTGATCGAACCGGGGCCGCTGAGCACAGCCTGGTCGTTAAACCGCAACAGGTCGTCGACGTTTTGCCGCCAGTAGTCGAGCGTGAGATCCTTGCGCTGCTTTACCCGCAGTTCCGCTTGCTCCAGGAAGATCACGACCAGCCGGTTGAGCGTGTCGATTTCATCATGAGTCAGATAGTTCTTCGCGATAAGGACATCCTGCTTCCGCACCCGCGACCCTTTCCAGTTGGTCAAGGCCATGTTCGGCTGGGCGGGGTCGGCGCGGCTGACGATCAATTCCGCGGCCGTTTGTCCCGTGGCGGCGTAATGCAGTTTATTCTGCACTTCAGCAAAGAAAAGCTGCGTCGCCGAGTCGTCGGGGCGGTAGTCGCTGCTGAGCGCAAACAGGTCGCGGACCTTCTGGTAGAATCGTTTCTCCGACGCCCGAATTTCACGGATTCGAGCCAGCAATTCATCGAAGTAGTCCCAGCCGCGGGGGTCTTTCAGGCGTTCGTCGTCCATCACGAAACCCTTCACGAGGTACTCGCGAAGGTGGGTCGTCGCCCACTGCCGGAACTGGGTGCCTCGCGGCGAACGGACGCGGTAGCCGATGGCCAGGATCAGGTCGAGATTGTAGAACTGGATTGTGCGTTTAACCTCGCGTTTCCCCTCAATTTGAACTGTCAAGGATTCCTTGACAGTTGCCTCCGCCTGCAATTCCCCCTCTTCAAGGATGTTGTTGGCGTGCAGCGAGACGTTCTGCTTGCTCGTCTGAAATAGCTCCGCGATCTCGGCCTGACTGAGCCAAATCGTCCCGCCGTCGACCCTCAATTGCAGCCGGCTCTTTCCGTCTTCGGAGGCATACAGAATCAGATCACTCATTCGCGTTCACCTTGGCCGTCATCTCCGTGTACATCTGGAATAGCGTTTCCAGCCGTTCGGTGTCGTTCTTGAAGCGGCGGCCGATGTAGATGCGTTCGAGTGTTTCGTCGTTGCGATCGTGAGCGGCTCGCAGATCGTCGGGCATCGTCTCGGGGTCATACAACTCCGCGATGGTCGCTGGCCAATGAGCCTCGCGGGCCAGCAAGATGTCCTCGGCGCAACGCGTCAGGTCGGACTTGTTTTGATCCGAGAGAGGTGGAACGGGGAAGGTGTTCCAGCCGAGATTGCTTGCGTACCGGATTCGCGTTTCCAATTTGCCGCATATGATCGTGACCCAAGTTAAGTGGAGCTTGGAACTCAGAATCGCAAGGTCAATCAAGGTTGGGTTGTAGATAGCATGAGCTAGATGAGTGATGATGTATTTTGAAGGCAGATATCCAACGGGCAAGAATTCTCGACGTTCTGACGACACTTGTGGAACAAGTATTTGCGATGTCTCGCAGGTGTGGCGATACCGAAACTGATGGGGACGACTGGCCAGGGTTCGAGCGACTTGACCACCTGACTTCCGATATTTTAGAACCGCATCTATGCGCTCTTTCGTTCCAGGATGCGACTTTGCAGATTCGAGTTCATTATCGGCAAACCACAGGCAATAACGCGTCTTTCCGTCAATGAATTCGCTTGTTCCCAAGACCGGACGGATGTTACTTTCCAGGTCAGGGTGGTTTCGAATCATTTCTCGTGCGCTGTCACTGGTTAAAAAGAGGTTCCCGCCATCGTAGGCAGCGTTGCCTGTAATCATCGGCGATAACTGATCTGAACAGAAGCTTCGTGGCTGCACAATATCGTCCGTTCCCTCAACGAGGTATGGACTGATGTTTGATACCTCTCTTCGTGAGTCGCCGTCAAACAAATACTTCGGTCCTCCAGAGCGTCTTCTTAGTCCTAGAATCGTGACCGAAACTCCAGCATTGTGAGCGGCTAAGTTTGCCCATTTGAATGGTCGGTACGCGAAGTCGACTTCGCAACCACTGGCAAATACGGCGGGCCAAAATGTCGGAACGTGTGTTCCTTGATTGACAGAGTTTGTTGCTACCAGTGCCGCACGAGCCGAAGAACCTGAAAGGAACCGGCACGCCTTTAGCAGGAAGCCGCATACATAGTCTCTAGGTTCTTGTGCTGGCGCCCAGCGAATATCGTGGCAATGTCCTCCTTCTGATTCGGGTCCTGCTTTTTTCCACCGACATATGGCGGGTTGCCGCAAATATACGTCTCACCGCCCTCGTTCTCAAAATCAAACTCAGCTTGCTCCAGCGGGGTTTGAAAAAGATCGTCTTCCGTCAGCTTCACGCCGCCCGTCCCCGTCGGCGGACAGACCTTCGTCCAATCCAGCCTCAAGGCGTTGCCGTGCGTGATCCAATTGTCGTTTTCCAACGGCAGGAACTCGGCGAGTGCCAAACGCCGGCCGCGATGCAGTTCGTCGCACTGGTATTCGGCAATCACCAACGCGAGCCGGGCGACTTCGGCCGCGAAGTGTCGGATCTCGATGCCGCGGAAATTCGTCAACGGAATGTCCGTCCGTCGGTCGGCCTCGCCGCGACGCCGGTTGATCTCCGCTTCAATCTCGCGCATCTGCTTGTACGCGATCACCAAGAAGTTACCGCTCCCGCAAGCCGGATCGAAGACGCGGATGCGGGCCAGCCGCTTGCGAAGGTTCAATAGCTTCCGCCGGTTGTCGCCGGCCTCCGCCAGTTGCAAACGCAACTCGTCCAGAAACAGCGGATTGAGCACCTTGAGGATGTTCGGCACGCTGGTGTAGTGCATGCCGAGCGCGCCGCGTTCTTCGTCATCGGCGACCGCCTGGATCATCGACCCAAAGATGTCGGGATTGATCCGCGTCCAATCAAGCGAGCCGATGTGCAGCAGGTACGAGCGCGCAATCTGCGTGAATTGTGGGACGTTGTCTTCACTTGCGCCCCCGCCGAACAGTCCGCCGTTGACGTACGGAAACTGGCCGGCCCACGATCGCAGCCCCGCGCCCTCGCGATCCTTCATCGGAACGTCCATCGCGCGAAAGATCTCGGCCAACACAAAGTGCGTGTTCGCGCCGCTCGGCTCGCTCATCTGACGAACCGTTTCGGTGAACACGCCACTGCCCTGAAAGATGCCGGTGTCTTCAGCGAAGAAGCAAAAAATCAGCCGGGCGAAGAAGTGGTTCAGGTGCTCGCGGTGCTCGTCGCCATCCCATTCCGGATTATGGCGCAGCAGTTCGACGTACAGCCGATTCAGCCGTCCGGTGGCTTTGATATCGAAGGCGTTCTCACGAATCTGCCGTACGGTCGAAATGCCGGCCAATTCCAGAAAAAACCCGAAGTGATCGGCCAGTTCGGCGTAATCGCAAACCAGGGTTTCGCCGGTGTTCAGATTTTCGGCGTGGATGCACTGCCCATCGGTGGCCAGCGCGAACTTGGCTTTGTGCTTTGCGGTCGCGGGAGTGCCGGTCAGTTGTTTCAGCAGATCGCCAACCGCATCCGGACCGCCGCCGTCAATCGCCGCGATATGAATGTTGTTCCGCTGCAAGACGGCGACGACGCCATGACCATCGACGTCCGTTTTGTTGGTCGTGCTCTTGCCGGTGCTGCGTAGCCGCTTGATCGTATTCGCTTTGTTTCCAAACGCTTCGAGAAACGCATACGGAAACTCCGCCGCCCCAAACGGCTGTTCGGCCAGCTTGCTGACTGCTTCTTCAATTTCAACTGCGTTCAAGCGTCCGTTCCCTCAGCCGCCATAAGTGGTATTCTGTCATATCCACTGCACCGCGGCGTGTTGCCGACGGAGTGCTACAATCCTACGGCGATCACCGTCAGTGCACAAGATGGTGGGGTGCCTTCGGTGAGGGTAGGTCTTGTGTTCGGTATTTCGACCTCGGCCGGTTTCGATTTGGCTGGCACTGCGTCTCCATTCTGCGGTTGATTCTGCCGCTTTTGTTGCTCTGACCACCATTGCCGGCAGTTGCCCTCGGCCTAACCGTCCGCGTGCAGAAACCGCATGCCGCTAAGTGACTCATGACAAAATGAGCTCGGTCGCGAACGCGAGTTTGTGAGACGACCAAGGAGGCCGTGTCAGGGGCGCGCAACGAAGGGGCGGATCGGTATCCCGGGAACCTCCCCCTGAAGAGCGGAGAGGCGAACCGCCAACTCACTCGGGTCGCCCCGACCTCGGAAGTTCTGCCACAATCAAGAACTTCAGGTGTCGCCCCCACCAAAGCTACGAATCGCACCTTTCTTGCGCGCCTCGCTCACATCGACCGAGGCGCCGGACGGTGACTTCATTGCACTCGTCGCCATTCACAACCCACGCAACAAACACCGACCCGCAAGCTCCACTCACCAGCTCACTACCCCCCTTTTCTCCGGCAATCCCCCCAAGAAACCCCGCCAAACCGTCCAAGAAAGTATTGACAAATAACTGTATATGTGTATACTAAACCAAAACCCTGCATAAGCCCCACCCAGCCAGCCAAAACCGCTCCGCCACCACGATACCGGCAAAACCAACCCTCCGTTGACCAACTCCGGCTCAAAGCTCATACCCCCATGGAGAGGGCCCAATGAACAGGCGCCCCGAGAATCACCGTAACCTCTTGCCCCGCAATACCATAGCGCAAGATGGCACATGCACCTATCGATCGACACCCGCAACATCCCGGAAGCACGCCCGCAGCCTTGATTCACCGTGGAGTAATAGGCGGTTAACCCCAACAATCATCCGTACTGTTTCGATTCTCCTGTTCATCTTGTCAGTCTTGGCCTTCGCCTGTCCCACATCGGCCGCCGCCGAGAAACGCCCCCGAACTTCATCCTCATCTTCGTCGACGATCAGGGCTACCAGGACCTCGGCCGCTACGGAGCCGAGAAGATCAACACGCCCCGCGTCGACCGCATGGCCGCCGAGGGCATCCGCTTCACCGATTTCGACGTATCGGTACAATGTGCGGATGTCGGCAAAGCTCTTGTCCCAACAGAAAGGCATGCATCATGACCCTACCGCAATCGTTGCCTCCGACCTTGGCGTTCATGCTCCTGTGCGGCTCTCCAGCTCCGTCGGTTGGCGACGAACCGCTCAAACTGATCTTCATCACGCCCTGCCGTGACGAAGCCTTCTTCGAACCGGTCAAGAAGGGCATGAACGACGCGGCCGCCATGCTGGGGGTCGAGTGCTCGTTCATCGGTACGGTGGAAGTGGACGTCAAGGCCCAGGCCGAGATGGTCCGCAAAGCAGTCGCCGACGGTTGCGACGGGATCGCGCTGAACATCATCGATCCGGAGGCATTTGACGAAGTGGTTCAGGAGGCCGTCGACAAGGGCGTGCCGGTGGTGGCCTTCAACGTCGACGACCACACCACCGAGAATGTCCGGCTCGCCGCCGTCCGCCAGGATTTCTACGAGGCGGGCCGTACCATCGGCCGCAGGGCGGGCCAGTTCATCGCCCCGGGCAGCAAGGTCCTGGCCACGCTCCACAACGAAGGCATCTCGGCCCTCGACGATCGGCTTCGCGGAATCCAGGACGCCTTGAAGGACAAGAAGATCAACTGGAAGGTCATCGTCAGCGGCAACGATCCGGAGACGGCCGCCGAAAACGTGGCCCGCGAGTTGGCCGGCGATCCCGCGATCAAGGCCGTCCTCTGCACGGGACTGACCGACACGGAGGCTGCCGGCGTGGCCGCCGAAAAACGGTTCCCCGGTCGCGACCTGGTCATCGCAGGGTTCGATCTGACTCCCAAGATCCTGGGCATGGTCGACCGCGGCGTCATCAAGTTCACCATCGACCAGCAACCCTACACCCAGGGCTTCTATCCGGTGGTGCAGTTGACGTTGTGTTGCCGCTACGGGATCAAGCCGTCAAATATCGACGCCGGCGCCGGCATCGTTACCCAGAAGGACGCTAAGAGGGTGATAGAACTCACGAAGCAGAAGTACCGTTGACGAAATCAGCGTGAGGGTGCGAGGTCCGAAATGCCCGAACGCTCAAGGCGACGCGAAGATCACTCCGCAATCCCAAAGCGGGGCAAGCCCGCAACCCAACCTTCACAAACATGCGCGCAAATCCAGCACAAAGACTCTAAACTCAATCTCCACCGGGAGGTGATCCGACCCCACGTCGGGTCCGACTCGGCGGGCGACCACCTCCACGTCGTCTGAAACGAGCGTATGGTCGATGGGAATTTGCATGAGTCTCGGAAAGCCTGGGCGCATCGGCCAGGTGGGCTGGATGCCGAAGCCCTTCCGGCCGTCGCGCAGGCCGCCGTTCTGCAGCAGATCGCTGAAGAAGGGGGACCACGGCGTGATGTTCAAATCGCCCAGCACCAGTTTCGGATTGCGGAGTGAGGCCGCCAGCGCGGCGATTTCCCGGAGTTGGCCGTTCCGCTTTCTGGTGTTGCCGCTTCCAACCGGCGGCAGTGGGTGCACGCCGACGACATTGAGTCGATGACCGCCGATCAGGAGCGTGGCGCGGATCATGGGCACGCCCGCCGTTTCGGACAGAACCACTTCGTGATCCTCGATCGGCAAGCGGCTGAACAGGGCGATGCCGAAGGCGCCTCGGTGCAGTTGGGCGACACAGTGTGGATAGTCTTCGCGCAACGTTTCCAGATCAGCAAGCCAGGTTTCGTCGATCTCCATCACCAGGAAGAAATCGGGCCGCTCCGTTCGGATGTAGTCGATGACTTTCGCGTGATGCCGGTTGCTGCGAAGAACGTTGGCGGAGATCGCACGAACCACCGTACCGGAGTGTGACGGCTGTTTGGCGGGGGAATAGGCGGGCAAGAACTGCACCGCGTTGAACGTCAGCACGACGGCGGGCAGAATCGCTGCCTTCCATCGGCGGAAGCCGATCAGAACCGCCAGGGGGACAAGCGCTGTGGCGGCAATCTGAACGGGAAAGTGTGACAGGAGATCAAGGAACCAGTGCCGGCGGGCGCCCCAGGCGAAGAACGTCGCCAGGGCCAGGATTACCGAGAGGGCTACGGCACACATGACGAGGAGTTGTCTGAACCGCTCGCCGACGGCACCGGCCCGCCTGGGAGGTGCCTCCGGAAGCTCGCACCGTGGCTCCTGTCCATGCTGCGTGCATGTTTGCTCATTCGGCGGGGTCGCAGGCTCGTTCTCGATTGGGCTACGGGGCGCGGTCACGTCGGCGTGGGGCAGTGAGTCGGTGTCGTGGGGTGATCTGTCGACTTTACCCCACCATACCGCAAACACCGAGCGCGTTCAATTCGGCGGTTCCTTCCGGCCCAAGCATGCCTGCCACCGTGACGGTCGTGCCGTCCGGTCAAGACCGGGGCCTGCCGGGAAGCACGCATGCGGCGCTGTGAGAGCACCTGGAATCCGGAGGCCGAGACGGCGATCTGAAAGGTCGCCAGGATAGCCGGGTGGAGCCAGAATGGGGCCGGAGCCGACTCAGGTCGGAGCCATTCGGCACGCTCCCACCCGTCGCGAGTTCGACGCCAGAGGTCCGGCGTCATCGATTCGGCCGGAGAGATAATGGGTGGCAGTTCGGTGGCAATCCAACCAACCACAAACAACGCGGCGAGAATCCAGCCGATCCAGCGCAACGGGTCGCTCCCATTTCGAGAGTCGGCAAAATCCGCCGCACCACACGGTTCGGCGGACTATGCCGGCGATACGCTGGCCAGGTGACGCAAACGCTGCACCATCGGGAGCTTCCGTCGTTTGCTGAATAACCTAACTTTGGATTTTGAAAGAAGTTGCGGCTGTCGAAGGCGAGCGTGAACACGGCGGAGCTACGTTGTCTTTCGACATCGTTTCCGTTGGCAAAATGTGGCTCCAACGCCACGATCGGCACATTCGCCACGTGACTCTCGTCGACGGGCCCGTGAGGCGTCGGATTCGATTGCCACTTCCCCAGATGTGTCCTAGAGTTGTTACACAATCTGGCTTTGGAGTCCATGGGTTTCAAGAACGGTGATACTATGTCTGCCGGTGCTGCCACGCAAATCGATCTCAAGAAAGTCCTGGCCAACGCGCAACTCCCCGCACTCCCCCAAAGTGCCATTCGCCTCTTGGAACTGTCGCAGGACCCGACCAACGGCCCGGCCGAGTTCGCGGTCCCGATCGAATCCGATCCGGGGCTTACCGGGCAAGTCCTCCGTTTCGTCAACTCGTCCTACTTCGGATTCTCCCGCGAGATCTCCAGCATCAAGCTGGCCATCACCCTGGTTGGAATCCGCACGATCAAGAACTTCGCTCTCTGGAGCGCCGTGTTCAGCCTGATGCCGAACCCGAAATGCGGCCCCTTCGACCTCAAGAATCTCTGGCAGGACTCGCTCCGGCGGGCGTTGTTTGCCCGAGCCACGGGCAAACTGTTGGGCATGAGGGAAGCCGAAGAACCGTTCTCGGCGGCTTTGCTGCAGGACATGGCGATTCCCTTGCTGGCCAAAGAAGCCCCCGCCGCGTACAACAGGCTGCTCGACGCTCGGCGCGACGGCACCGTACGCTTGTCCGAGTTGGAGCGCCGCGTATTCGGTTGGACGCACGCCGAAGCCGGAGCAATGATTGCCCGGCAGTGGAATCTGCCCGACGAGTTTGCGGTGTTGATCGAAGCCCACCTTGATCTGGAGGAACGGCTGAAGTCCCCGGCGAACGAGGCCGCTGCCATTGCGGTGGGGCTTTCCGCGTTGCTGCCGGCCGCAAGCGACTCTCAGTGGACCGATTGCGATCGGTTTGTCGCAAGCTTCGAGCAAGCCGTGGGCCCCACGGGCCCCGGTCCGGCGGAGATCCTGGCCCAGATCGACGAGGAATTCACGGAATTCGCACCCGTGTTGAAGCTGTCATCGCCGAGCAAGTCGCTCGTCGAGATTCTCGAGTCTGCCACGTCACCCTCAGTCTGAGTGGTGCACCTCGCCACCTCCCCCTCTCTTGAGGCGATCGCGTGCCCTGCGCGCTGCCCGGTCACGCAGTGCGGTTTGGACCGTTGCGGTGGACAAGACAGCAAAAGGCCCGGAAAAGGTGGTGACTTGATCGTCCCGTCAGCGTACCATTCTTTGGGGCCCTCCCAAGGCGCTATCCGTTGACTGTCGGTTCCCCTGGGAGTGTGCGAAATCCCACGATCAGGGTCTTTCTGTCGAAGGAATTGCCGTGTTGAGCGATCGAGATGAGATTCGACGAATGCATACGCTTCGTCAGGCCGAAGGCTATCTCGAATTAGATATGCCGGAGGCGGCCCTGAAGGTGCTCAATCAGCTCGGCGATTCCGACGTTCTGGGGGCCCATGGTCTCTATCTGTTCGGCGAGGCCCTTCGCTCGATGGAACGATATTGCGAGGCCCTGGTTCCGCTATCGAAAGTGGCGACTCTCGCCCCGGAGGATCCACACGTCTCCCTGGCTCTTGCCTGGTGCTACAAGCGGGTGGGACGTCTGGAAAATGCCATCAACTCGATGGAACGCGCCCTTCAGTATTCCGCCGATTGCGCGATTCTGCACTACAACCTGGCATGCTATCTCAGTCTCGCCCAGCGGGTACGCAGATCGCTCAATCATCTGTCGCGCGCGTTCACCCTCGATCCGAAACTGCGCGATCTTGTCGACGACGAACTCGACTTCGATCCGATTCGATCGGACCCCGGTTTTGTCGCGCTCATGAATCTCGTGGCCTGACGAGCCGTTGTCCGTCATCCCCGCGAAGGGCCATTTAGAAACGCGCGGAAACGCCGGCAAACGCCCCGTGAAGGATGAGGTCGCCGTTCGTATCGATGTCGGCGATCTCGGGAATATCCACCACGTACGTCGGAATCTGGTGGTCGGCGAGGGCAATTCCCGTCGCGATCATCACGCGGTAACCGAGAAAGACGCTCCAGTTCGGCGCCACCTGCCAGTCCAGACCGAGGTCGATCTCCGACAAGAAAGACAGGGCGTCTTCCGTACTGCGGACGGGGTAGGTCCCGGTCACGCCGACCGCCGTCGGAGCGGCAACGACCCCGTCGCCGCGCCGCAGACTGAAGTAATGCTCGACGTGATTGTTGTAGATGCCGATTTTTGGAGCGGCGTATACTCGCCACTTCGAGAAGGGGCGGTAGTTGAAGTCGCATCCAAACTGAAATCCCAGCAGGCTGTTGCGGACATTGTCCTCCAGGTAGGCTTCGTGGATGCCTCCGTTCTCTCCGAAATGGTGGGGAGACGCCACCGATCCGAAGAGGAAGTTCTCCTCGAAACGGAAGTGGCGCACTCCGAAATTCCAGTCCAACGACACCAGCTCGCCCCCAAGTCCGCAGCAACCACTGCAGCCGCAGCCCCCACAGTCGGCACATCCCATTCCGCCGCAGGCGGCTTCTGGAGAACCGAGAACACTGATTTCGATATTATGAATCTCGTTCCGGCGGCGGACGAAATGTGCGGTGGCGCTGTCGAAGTAGTCGGTCCCCGGGTTCCCGCCAAAGGCGATTTCGTCGACCAGCAAAGGCGTGCTCACGGTTCCGCCGGGCACGGACTGGCATGTGTAACCTCCCAGCGTGTCGAGGCCCCAATAGGTCGCCTCGACGGCAAAGGCTCCGCAACAGAAGCAGCGGCCCACACTGACCTCGCCACCGACGGCCCATTCAGTCAAGGCGTCGGTCGGCAACTGGTTTGGGTTGTTGCCGGTTTCGTAGGTCGTCCACAGGCGGTTTGACTCGTTCCGCCCCATATAAAGAGCAGCCACTGAGCCGAACCAGATCGGGCAAGGACAACAGGGCTCGCAGCAGGGTTCGCAGCAATCACAGCTTCCGCCGCACTGGCCGCCACAGCCTGCCGATGGCCCGTAGACTGGGTATTGGACGCTATCCGCCTGATTGAGCATCTGAGTGATCGGTCCCGGGGCACCCGGCTGGGGCAGGCTTGGAGCCAGAGCGGGAGCGGGCGGCAATGTAGGCTTCGGACCGGTCTGCATCACCGATGTCGGCACAATCGGCCTCGAATAGCCCGGATCGTAGGGGACCTGGGTCACTCCGGGCAAGACGCTAGGAACTGTCTCGTTCGATTGCATCGGCATCGGATAGGGAGAGATCCCGTAACCGGATGAAGCATAAGCCTGGTTGGCATAAGCCTGGTTGGCATAAGCCGGGTTGCCGTACGCCGGGTTGCCGTACGCCGGGTTGCCGTACGCCGGGTTGCCGTATCCCGGGTTGCCGTATGCCGGTTGGGGGCACTGTGGCGAGGGAGCCCCCCCGACGGGACTCACCATCAGCGGCGGGCTTGCGGTGTTCGTGTCGACGTACAGTGGCGGATTCTGGGGGTATGTCGGCTGAGACACAGGCTGGGGATACGCCGGCTGAGATGCAGGCTGGGGGGATACCAGCGGCAGCGTCGACGGTGCTCCATACAGGCCATATTGCGCGTGGGCCTGGGTGGCCAAGGCCAGCACGGCCAATGCGGTCATCGTCATGTGGACACAGCGCATCTTCCAACTCCTTGAGTCCCATGGGGCAGTACAGTTCGTACCACAACCAGCATCGTCCCAGAGAAAAATCCTCCTGTTCACTTTCCGGCAGTTCTGAGAGTTTTTTTCAAGTCCCTCCTGTGCCAACCGATTCCCTCTGAGCGGATGCCGCAGAAGGTCGACGGGCCAAAAAAGCGCAGATCCGATCAACCGGCAGACTTCGACAGGAAGACGGTCGTGGTACCCACGGCGAATCCCCCGACAGGACGGGTGCGGGTTGCCGCTTGACGAACCCATAGGTATCCTAGAGCGTTTGGCTCGACCGCAGGCCTCAATTACGAAAGCCCGACGAATGTCCGATTGCCGCCAGCGCCACCCCCATTTGAGGCAAACCGATCCGGATCTTTTTGCGTTGATCGAGAAGCAGACCGAGGCGGAATCGACCACGCTGAAGATGATTGCGTCGGAGAATTACGCTTCGTTCTCGGTGCTCGAGGCCAGCGGATCGATCCTGACCAACAAGTATTGCGAGGGCTACCCTGCTGCACGCTACTATGAAGGCAACGAGGTCGTCGATCAGATCGAGCAGTTGGCCATCGATCGGGCGAAGAAACTGTTCGGCGCCGAGCACGCGAACGTTCAGCCCTACTCGGGTTCTCCGGCCAATCAGGCCGTGTATCGCGCTGTGCTCAGACCCGGTGACAAGGTGATGGGGATGCCCGTCCCGGAAGGCGGCCACCTCACCCACGGCTGGAAAGTCAATTTCTCGGGACGCGACTACCTCCAAGTCCCCTACGGACCGGACCCGGAGACGGGCCTGCTCGATTTCGCCAAGATCCGCAAGATCGCTCGGGAAGAACGCCCGAAGATGATCTGGGTTGGAGCAACGGCCTATCCCCGCAAACTCGAGTACGAGAAGTTCGCCGAGATCGCGGCGGAAATCGACGCCTACCTGGTGGCCGATATCGCCCATATCAACGGCCTGATCGTGGCGGGGGTGCATCCTGATCCCGTGCCTCACTGCGATATGGTCAGCAGCACCATCCACAAGATGCTTCGCGGCCCCCGTGCCGGGTTCATCCTCTCAAAGGAGGAAGACCGCTATCAAGAGAAGTATCATTCCAGCAGCAAGTTCAATCTGGCGAAACGCGTCGACCGGGCCGTATTTCCTGGACTGCAAGGGGGGCCGCACATGAACACGATCGCGGCCATGGCCACCTGTTTCAAGGAGGCCGATACCGACGAATTTCGACGTTACGGGGCCCAGGTCGCCGCCAACGCAAAGCATCTGGCCGAATCGCTCATGGCACGTGGCATCCAACTTGCAGGGGGTGGAACCGACACTCATTTGCTGATCCTCGACTTCCGGACAGCCGAATTCACAGGCAAGGACGTTGCCGAGGCCCTGGCCCGGGCCGGCATCATCGGCAATTTCAACATGGTGCCGGGCGATCACCGCAAACCCTTCGTCACCAGCGGAGTCCGTCTGGGCACGCCCGCCCTGACGTCGATGGGCATGAAAGAGCCGGAAATGGAGAAAGTCGCCGGCTGGATCGACGAAGTGTGCCGCAACATGGGCAACCTGGACGAGGTCACTCCCGGAGTCCGGGCGGAGATTGCCGAATTCTGCGGCCAGTTTGCAATCCCAGGTATCCGCGATCGAGCTCCCGCCACTCGCTAGCCGGGCGTTGCCCTTCGGCAACTCCTGGTTGACGGGGCGCATCATCGCGACGGCTCATGCTGGAACGCTGTGGGGCCCACTCCTCGCTACAACCCGCACAGGTCGTCCCAAATCGCCCGATTTCGGCCTTGGGGGCCTGGAAGGCGCACGGTTTGCTCCATAGGGAAGTCGGCTCTGCACATTGAGACGCTTCCTGGAGAAAGCCGTCATGGTCGTCCTGCTCGAAAACGCCATCGGAACAACGAAAGTCGCTCCTCAGCCTCGCCGCTCGATCCGGCCGGTCGCCGCTCGGAACGTCTCGCTGTCGCGTCTCGCCATCGAGCACGAACGGGCCTTCGTGCCGGCCAAAGCAACTCGCAGTCGCGGGTACCTGTTCTCGAAGCGGGCGTTCGATCTTGTCGGGGCACTGGCCCTGCTGACCCTGCTCGCGCCGGTGATGGTCGCCGTTTTCGCGGTCCTGCTGGTGACGACGAAAGGGAAACCCCTGTTCTTCCAGAAGCGTCTTGGTTATCAGGGCAAGCCGTTCTGGATGATCAAGTTCCGCACGATGATCGTCGACGCCGACCGGAAACAGGCCGTCGTCGAGAACGAAAAGGACGGCCCGATCTTCAAAAACCGCCGCGACCCGCGGATCACGCGCCTGGGAGCCTTTTTGCGGAGCACCAGTCTCGACGAGACCCCGCAACTGCTGAACGTTCTGCTCGGTCAGATGTCGCTGGTCGGGCCCCGCCCGCCGATCGCCAAGGAAGTGGCCGAGTACGAATGGTGGCAGCAACGCCGCCTGTCGGTGAAACCGGGCCTGACCTGCCTGTGGCAAGTGAGCGGCCGTTCGGAGATCGGGTTCGTGGACTGGGTCCGCATGGACCTCTGGTACGTCAAGAACCAGGGCTTCTGGACGGATCTGTGTCTCCTGGCAAAAACCCCGGTGGCGGTCCTTGCTCGGCGAGGTGCCTATTGAACCTCGAGTCGGCGAAGTCCGACATGAAACAACCATCGTGGGGATCGGTGCTTCGAGTTGGTTTGGAGACCACCCCCCCGTTCGGCCCACAGGCTTGGAGTTTTCGTCATGGAGGGTCTCAAAACCGACTGAGGCACTGCGAGTTGCTTCAGGTTTGTCCGCATCTTTGCTATTATGGAGTTCTACCCTCTCGGGAGAGCCGCGGTGAACGCCGAACAGAAAGAGGGTTCGAGTCTGCCGGGCTTGGATACATACAGACGAATCCCAGAGCGGGGCAAGCCCGCAGCCCACTTTTTCACATGAGCATGCGCGCACCATGCGCACAAGTCCTGAACCAAGACAGTAAGATCTTCCGGGAATCCGTTGAGCGAGACCCAATCTGTGAACAGCCCCGATTCCGGGAACCGGCCTGAGTCAACCGATCCCGGCCCGCCGGACGAGACCCGCGGCGCCAAGCCGGAGTCGACCGTTCCCGGTACGTTGATACCCGATCCCAAGGAGGCCGAATCGCCTGACTCGGAATCCCTGTCGAGCTGCGTTCTGGGCCAGGTGAAGGCCAAGGACCCCCGGGCCTGGGAACGAATGGTCAAGCTTTACGGTCCCATGATCTACCGCTGGGCTCGACGAGCGGGCTTACAGCCGGCCGATTCCGCCGATATCGTCCAGGAAGTGTTTCGTGCCGTGGCCCTGTACATCGCCGAGTTTGAAGCCGAGCGACTGTCGGAAGGGTTTCGTGCCTGGCTGTGGACAATAACCAAGAACACCCTGACGGACCATTTTCGCAAACAGAGCGGCGCCGCCGGCAGCGGTGAGGACGCCTTCGAGGCCACCGTGGCTCATGAACCCGAGTTTCCGGAGCCCGACGATCTGCAAACGCCGTCTCTGGACGTTGCCATGGTGCATCGAGTGCTTCACCACATTCGGCCGGACTTCGACGACACGACCTGGGACGCATTCTGGCAAATGACGGTTATGAACCGCTCCTCCGCCGAAGCTGCCGAGTCGCTCGGTATGAGCAAGAGTGCGGTCCGCCAGGCGAAGTACCGGATCCTGAAGCGACTTCGCGAGGAACTCACCGGGGCTTAGCAGCGCAGTTGGCGTGTTGCTGACAACCCTCGGTAGTCCTACTTCTTCTCTTTCTGAGCGAGTCCCACTTGGGAGGCGGTCGGGAAAGGATCCTCCTCGGCCTGCTTGGCAATGGAGCCCTTGCCGAGCGGCGAGTGGAAGAGACTGCCGCCTGTCGTACAGCCCCCGAGAAATACGACGGCGAAACACCACACGAAGATCCAGCTTGCTTGCTTTCTCATGATTAGGCCCGCGCGGCAGAGAACTTGGATAAGAGAAGATCCGGCTTTCCCCCGACATTACCATTCAGGACGGGGCATGCTGACAAACTCTTCCGGGGATTGAGCCAGTTTCGGTTCCTCTTTCTTGAAAAGGGAACCGACGCCGGACAACGGATTCCGAGACGTCTTCCGCTCCTCTCTGGATTTCTTTGCCTTGGACGTTGCGAACGGCCGGTGCCCGGGCCGTTCGTGAAACGTGCTGCAACCGCTCAGCGTGAAGGCAGCCGCCAGCAGGGCCGCGACGACTGCACCACCGACCCGCCGTCTCCATCTTCCTGCCACATTTGACATGGCATTTCCCTTTCACACCCGCGAGTCTGCGATCATCCGTTCATCCGGGTGAGCCAGTCTCAGCAGGTTTCTGATGTTTCACCCGCTCGGCACCAACCACGGCCCGTCGCTCCCGCGCTGGGCGGACCTCGGGCGCACGAAACTTGGAGCGCGGGAGTGTCGCAGAATTCGACGAGGGCGTCCAGGTCGATTTCAACATATCTTTCCCCTCTAGAGAACCAGTTCGTCAGCCCCGCGAGGCGCTCGAAAAGAACGCGGTCACGAGTTTGAATGGCTGGGAGGGAGCCGATTGGCCCGGAAATTGCCCGCAGGCCCCCACTGGCATTTCCGACGCCGGCAGGCGACAATCGTGGCAAGTTTGTCCCGACCAGCCAGTAGCTAGATCTGAGTGAACGAGGAGTCTTGTACGTGGCCACGGATACAATCGACAGCGCCTACCGAATCGCGAAACAGCAGTACGCAGAGTATGGAGTGGACACAGACGCGGTCATGGACCAACTCGCCCAGATCGCGGTTTCCATGCACTGCTGGCAGGGGGACGACGTCGGCGGCTTCGAGACGGACGAAGGACTCACCGGCGGCGGAATCATGGCCACGGGCGCCTATCCGGGCAAGGCCCGAACGGCGGACGAGCTTCGGGCCGATTTCGAGAAGGCCTACAGCCTCATCCCCGGCACCCATCGATTGAATCTCCACGCCATCTATCTCGAGGCGGGTGGGAAGAAGATCGAGCGCGACCGGATCGAGCCGGCCCATTTCTCACGCTGGATCGATTGGGCCAAGGGCCTGGGAATCGGCATGGATTTCAATCCGACCTACTTTTCCCACCCCAAGGCAAACGACGGGTTCACGCTAACGCACCGCGACGAGGGGATCCGCAAGTTCTGGGTCGACCACGGCATCGCCTGCCGAAAGGTGGGCGAGGCCATCGGCCGCGAGTTGGGTTCGCCCTGCGTGACGAACGTCTGGATCCCCGACGGGTACAAGGACGTGACGATCGACCGGACGGGGCCTCGGCAGCGTCTGATCCGGTCGCTCGATGAGATGTTCGCCGAACCGATCGATCCGAAGTTCAATCTGGACGCGGTCGAGTGCAAACTGTTTGGAATCGGGTCGGAGACCTACGTGGCGGGCTCCCACGAGTTCTACCTGGCCTATGCCGTGGCCAACCGGAAGTTGCTCTGTCTCGACGCGGGACACTTCCACCCCACGGAGACCATCGCCGACAAGATCTCGTCGGTCATGCTCTTCCTGGACGAGATCCTCCTCCACGTGAGCCGTGGGATCCGCTGGGACAGCGACCACGTCGTGATCCTCACCGACGATCTGCGGGCGATCGCCGAGGAGATCGTTCGCAACGACCTGCTCGGGCGAGTTCACATCGGCCTCGACTTCTTCGACGCCAGCATCAACCGCGTGGCGGCCTGGGTCATCGGCACCCGAGCCATGATCAAGGCCTTGCTCCTGGCGCTGCTGGAGCCGACCGGCATGCTCCGCCGACTGGAGGAGGCGGGGGATCTGACGGGCCGGCTGGCGATGATCGAGGAAATCAAGACGTTGCCCTTCGGTGCGGTTTGGAACCAATACTGTGCGAAGCAGGACGTGCCGGTCGGCGGGGCGTGGCTGGAAGAGGTCCAAGCCTACGAGCGGGACGTGACCGGCAAACGGGGATAGGATCGCGGGATCGGGACGGAGGACTGTAGTTCGGACACAGAACGGAGCGGAAGAAGCAGAAGGATACCACGCTCGAAACAGAAGAGAGGCGACCGGCAACCACGACGACTTCCAATGACGGGAGAGTGACGTATGGCGGCGACCCAAGGCAAGGCGAGCGTTTTTCAGCGATTGGATCAGCTCAACGAGTTCGATCGCGAACCGGTTTCTGAAGACAAACTGTGCGGGGGCGGTTATTTCGCCGGCAGCTTTTCCGGCGAACACGTGGCGGCTACCGAGTTCGTCATCGGAGCATCCTTTGTCATGTGGGGGGCGTCTACTTACGACGTCCTGGTCGGGCTCCTGATCGGCAACCTGCTGGCCGTCCTGTCGTGGACGCTCATCTGCGCCCCGATCGCCGTCAACACGCGGTTGACGCTCTACTGGTACCTCCGCAAGATCGGCGGCCCGACCTTGATGGTCATTTACAACGTCCTCAACGCGGTGCTGTTCTGCGTTCTTGCGGGGTGCATGATCACGGTGTCTGCCTCGGCCGTGCGGATCCCCTTCGGCATTCAGCCCCAGACGGGATTGTATCCCACCGATCCCTGGTTCGTGCTGGTCGTCGCCGTCGTCGGGGCCGTGGTCGTTCTGTTGGCGATTCTGGGCTTCAAGCGGTTGGCCCAGTTTGCCTCCCTTTGTGCTCCGTGGATGTTTCTGATGTTCATCGCCGGGGCGCTGGTCACCGTCCGCCAACTCGGCCAGTTCACCAATCTCGAGTCGTTCTGGGACCTGGCCGACTTTGCGATCTGGACCGGAAAGGCTCCGGAACCGGAGAAGCAACTCGGTTTCTGGCACATCGTCAGCTTCGCCTGGATCTGCAACCTGGGAATGCATATCGGCCTCTCGGACATGGCCCTGTTCCGCTATGCCAAGAAGTCGTGGTACGGGCTCTACTCGTCGTTCGGCATGCTGCTGGGGCATTACCTGGCCTGGATCTGCGCCGGAATCATGGGAGCGGCTGCCGCCAAGATGCTCGGCAGACCGCTCTACGATGCGGCCACTGGAACGGCGTTGGACACCGGAGAGATCGCTTTTGCAGCTCTCGGCTACTCCGGCGCATTGGCCGTAGTCATCGCCGGATGGACGACGTCGAATCCGACGTTGTACCGTGCGGGCCTGGCACTCCAGGTGATCACACCGGGGTGGCCCCGATGGCTGGTCACGCTTCTCGCCGGCGTCATCACCACGATCGTCGCTTGCTTCCCCTTCGTGTTCATCAAGTTGCTCGATTTCGTGGGGCTCTACGGTCTGTTGCTCATGCCCGTGGGGGCGATCGTGGTGGTCGAGCACTGGATCTTTCCCAGAATCGGCTACACCCAATTCTGGTCGACCAGAAAGGGGCAAACGCTCAATGCGCCGGCACTGATCGCCTGGGTGGTTGCTATCGGCGTCGCCCTGCTTTGTTCGCAGTTGGGTTGGATCCATCTCTTCTTCCTGGCGATCCCGGTTTGGATTCTCACGGCGGCGATCTATATCGTGCTGGCGGCACGAGCGGGCGCCAAAGAGACTCTCCCCGAGTTGCAGGAACCCGTGCGACCCGTCACCCCCGCACGCCGGACGATCCTCACGAAGCGTATCGGTGGGCAGAAGACGCCTGCCTACGGCGCCGGTCTGCTGGCGATCGCGTGTCTGGTGCTGATCCTGTTCTTCGCGTACTGCGCTTTTCAGAACTACATGCCGCATCCTGAATTCGTGGCGCACCTGGTGTGGCTGACGGGCGTTTACTTCCTGGCCGCCGTCACCTGGGCCAATTCTCGCGGCAAGAAAGTGATTGTCGAAGAGCACGAAGCGAATCCGACCGACGCCGAGTCAGACAAGCTCATCACCGAACTCAAAGCGGAATCGCCCGATTTGGAGAAAGCGGTGGAAGCCGCCGGCACGGAGAAGTTGCCGGACAAAGGGCCGACGGACGATTCCCCCGCACCTGAGGAATGAACGGACGGGAGGGCGGGAATGACGCGCCGGGCGCATCTTGGGTGGCACGCTCAGAGCGGAGCGATGGGCGTGAATGGTCGAATCACCACGCCCATCGCTCCGCTCTGAGCGTTCCACCCGCGAATAATTCAGGCTAATCGAACGAAACCGTCCGGGTCACACTGCTGCCGGCGTCGTACCCTTCCGGCAGCTCGATGACCAATTCCTTCGAGGCGGGCTGACCGTCACCGGCCACGACCGTGACCCGAACTTGGGCCGGCTTGTTCTCCGGATTGGCGACCGTAACGGCGATCTGTCCATCCTGCCGATGCGCAAGGAGCAGGCACGGCTTGTCGACTTGAAGCGTGCGGCCGGGGCGGAGTTCGATCTTGCCCGGCCCATAGAAGGCCGCGCCGACGAGTCCCAGCCCGTCGTGGGCAACCGCCTGTAGCTCCGGCGCGTTCGCCAAGGTGCGGACGGGCGACTTGGCGGCATAGCCGGCCACCTGGTCGCGGTCGATCCCCGGAACGACGACGTAGCCGTAGCTTGCCGCCCGGGGCTCGGCGCCGTGGTCAATCCAGGCGGTGAACAGGTCGAGGGTCTCCGGCCGCTCGGGATAGCGGCGATTGCTGGCGTGCCAACTGCCCGACCTGGCGTCGTTTTGCAGGTGCACGCCGGCCGGTTCGAGAAAGACGTAGCCGGCCGAGTCGTGCCAGAGCCATTGGGGCTTGTCGAGGACGTGTTCGCCGCGGTCGAGAACGCGGGCGCCGGCGGCCAGCACGTCGCCATTCAGGCGGCACTGATTGAGGATGGTCACGACCGGATCGCCGGCAGAAGCGGTGATGCCGGCGCCGAGGCAGACGATCTCGTCGTCGAAAAAGAACCAGCTCTTCTTGGCAGTCAGGCCGTCGCGCTCGAAATCGAAAGCGGCCAGCCCGAAGGTGCCGTCCGACACGCCGCCGACGAACTCGGTCGTGCCCATGCGGCGGGGCGAGCCGGCCAGTTCGGGCTTCTGCCGGACGGTCGTGCCGGGGATCTTCTGCCAGTCCCACGCGCCGTAGACGTCGCGATACTCGCGGCCTGTCTGCACGAGCACGAAGCAGCCGTCGGCCAGGTGGTGGCTCAGGAGGCCTTCGCTGTTGGCCGGACCGTCGGTGTTGGCCAGCCGCTTCGAGTGCATGCGGGCGGAGGCGTAGAAGTTCGGCCGGTGATGGGTCATGAAGTCGCCGCGCCAGAAATGGCGATTGCCGACCAGCGGCGGAGCATCGGCTCGTCCGGCGGCCCGGGCAGCCAGTGCGCGAAACTCGTCTTCGCGGCCGGTCTTCAGTTGGAGCATGTAGCCGGCCGCCGTGGCGAGGTGGCCGGCCGACTGGCCCCGGCGGGTGATCTCGCGGCCCTCGGCGCCGAAATCGGTCGCGTCGTTGCGGGTCATCCACTGGGTGCCGTCGAGAATCAGGTGCGAGAGCAACTCGATCTTCTCGGGCGGAAAGGCGAAGGAGGTTCCGTTGAGTTGCGCGGCGATCTGCGAGCAGTCGACGATGAAGGCAGCCCCGTAGCCGTGGCTGTAAACGCAGGGGCCGTGCTGGTGGAAGCTGAAATCGGGCTGGATCCCCTCGCTCAGACTGACGCAGATCTCTTCGGCGATGCGGGCGTAGGCCTTGGCCGTCAGTTCAGGGTCGCGTTCGAGCAGGCCGCGTCCGGCGGTGATTTCGGTCACCCAGACGAGGTTCTGCCCGGTCATGCCGATCTTGGCCCGGCGGAGGATCTCCAGGCCGCCGGCCCGCTGCTCGTCGGAGAGGTCGTCGTCGAGCAGGAGCAGGATCGGCAGGATCGAGCGGGGGACGCCGATCTGGTTCCACCACCAGTTGGGGTTCTGGGGATCGAGCCGCAGCCAGGCGTCGAGCCCCTTTTGAGTGGCGGCAAGGACGTGGGCGTCGCCGTGCAGCGGACTCTTGGACGCGTGGTAGGCGCGAGCCAGTGTTTCGACCCGGCTCAGGTGGGCCGGCACCGACCAAGCGGACCGGCTGTCTTGCGTGTAGTCGATATCGGGCCAGGTGCCGTCCGGTCTCAGCGAATCGATCAACCGTTCTGCCGCCTTCGCTTCCGGGGCCGCGAGGAGGGGGGCCATGACGCGGGCGCGAATCGTTTCCAGGTCGTCGGCAGCGGCGGCGACGGCTTGGGCGAGGACGGTGACACAAAAGGCAAGAAGGGTGGTGCGACGGCGGGACGGCATAGGAGGGATCCTGGCAGGCGTGGCGGGTGGTTGGCAGAGCAGGCCTACCATTCTAGCCGATCGGTCGCGGGATTTCCTCCTGAACGAGTTGGGGCCGATGAGGGGGGCTGTCCCCTTCCGGCAGTATCACGAACATCAACTTTTCCTCGAAAACACGTTTTCTGACACTTCTGGCTCAGAAGGAGGGTATTTGCCAGGGAATTGGAGCGGGTCCCGTTGACAAGGGAATGGGGACAAGGGAATTGCCGAGGCCGGCGCGGGCGGTTGGGGCCAGGGGGTGGGTAGGATGTCAAAGAGCGGGCCGCGCGGGTATCGGCGGAATGGACGCCGAAGCGATAAGGCGGGGTGTTATTGTCAAATGTACATCAGTATACACAGGTGGCGGTGAAAGTCAATACAAGAATTGAACACCTGGGCAGATTTTTCCGGATGAATTCTTGCCGCGGCGTTGGAGTTTTGCGCCGTGTTTGGGGTGTTGCGAAATGAGTGGAGCCGGGCGGGTGGGCACAAGTTTTTGTATCGACTGTGTTTACACCTGATGGCGTGGGCGTAAGTTGGCGTCCGCCGGCAGGGGGGCGTTGAAGAAATCTCTCTGGTGAGGGGGTGGAGACTGGCGGCAAGGCTGTGTCTTCGGAATCAACGGGAAGACACCAACAACGTCAGTGATCCTCCAACGCGACAGCCCGCGCAGCGCGGCGTCACGCCGTAGGTTGGCTCTCCCGAGCCGACCCTTCTCCACGGCGGGCGACTTCCCAACCGCCTCAAGCCTCGCCGCTAGACCCGATACACCTTGAGGACGTCGTCGCCGTAGTGGTTGATGACCTTGACGGCGATCTTGCCGGTTTCGGGTTTGGGGAAGGGGCGGGTGGTGATGCTGTAGAGTTGGCTCCAGGCGTCCTCGTGGATGTCCGCGAGGAGCGCCCGTTTGAGCTTCTCGTAGGGTTCGTCGGCGCCCGTGAAGTAGGCGTGGCGAACGAAGAAACGCTCGCCGTTGTAGTTGGTGTCGATGAACCAGCAGGCGATATCGTTGGTGCTGGAGGAGCGGATCTCGCCGGTGGTGGGGTCGTAGACGTCGAGCCCGCGGATCTCGACGACGAGTTGATTGTCGTTGTTGGTGGTCACGTCGAGGTCGGGTTCGCCGAAGACCATGAACAGATTGCCGGCCCCGGTCTTCTTGAGCAGTTCGTCGCCCATGGCCAGGTCGGGGTTCATTTTGGTGGGAAGGACGACGAGGTTGCCGTAGCGGGTGGCTTCTTCGGCGACGTCAAGTGCTGGAGCGTCTTGACGCCTGATGGGTAGGCCATTCATAATGTTTCCTATCGTGACACGTTGTTGCTACGGAGGTGTTTGCGGCTCTTACGGTTTTCTCGCTTCTTCGCGTTTTCCATGTCCAGTGGGGGGGTGTCCGGTCGATTGAACGGGAGGGACGAAAGCGTTACGGCGGAGCGTTTCAATGGCAAATGCATGGAAGGCGGTAGACCTCTTCTCGGGCTGCGGGGGCCTGACGACCGGGCTGGAGCGTGCGGGTTTCGACGTCGTTTCGGCTGTAGAGCACGATTCCTTGGCGGCTGAAACCTATCGGCTGAACCATCCGAAGGTCACGCTACTGGAAACCGACATCCGGAAAGTGACAGCGAGAGAACTGCTTGGCAGAGGGCTCAGCAAGGTCCATCTTCTTGCCGGATGTCCCCCTTGCCAAGGCTTCTCGCGGGTTCGGCGTCGGAACGCGAATCGGCCCGCTCTCGACGAACGCAACTGGCTCATCGATGACTTCCATCGCCTTCTTCAGGAACTACGCCCTTTCGCTGTCTTTCTGGAGAACGTGCCGGGAATTGAGCGATATCACCGTTTCAAGTCATTTCTGACGGCCCTTCGCACACTGGGATATCAGGTAGAATGGCGGACCGTTGACTTGAAGGACTATGCGGTGCCCCAGAGACGACAGCGCGTCGTCGTACTGGCAGGGCTGGGATTCAAGATTGAGTTTCCAAAGCCGGCTAAGGCACGGCGGACAGTCAGAAGCGCGATTGGCGACCTGTCGGTCCCTGAGGGAAGTAGCAACCCGCTTCATGTGGCAGCCGACCACAGCGCCGCCATGCTGGAACGCATTCGTGCTGTGCCGAAGGACGGTGGGAGCCGTTGCGACTGGCCGAAGGAGTTGGTTCTCGAATGTCATCAGAAGTGTTCGGGGTTCAAGGATGTGTATGGCCGAATGGCATGGAATGAACCTTCCCCGACGATCACCGGCGGTTGCATCAATGCAAGCAAAGGGCGTTTTGTTCACCCCGAGCAGAACCGTGCCATTACACTTCTTGAAGCGGCTCTGTTGCAGACATTTCCCCGGAGCTATCGATTCTCACTCCGGCGCGGAAAGTACCCGACAGCCGAGATGATCGGCAACGCCCTGCCGCCGGAGTTCGCGGAGCGAGTCGGAAAACGAATCGCCGCTGCGTTGGAGGCGAATTGCAGTGGCTGATGTATTCTCTCCTGAGAAGCGAAGCGCCATCATGGCCCGCATTAAAGGGGGGAACACGAAGCCGGAATTGCTTGTCCGCAGAATTGTTCACTCGTTGGGCTATCGCTATCGGCTTCACAGCAAGCAGTTGCCGGGTAAACCGGATCTTGTTCTTCCACGCCATCACAAGGTCATCTTCGTACACGGCTGCTTCTGGCACGGTCACCCGCGATGCAAACGGAGCGCCTTGCCGACATCGAATGTCACATTCTGGCAAGAAAAGATCGGGAAGAATCGAGTGAGGGATAAGCGGACGGTACGCAACCTGCGTCGGATGGGTTGGGAAGTCCTCGTTGTGTGGCAATGCCAGACGAGGGACGTCGATCGACTAACACATTGTTTGGAGCGTTTCCTACAGGATTGACCTTCCCTCGGGCTGATGTTCGCACTACGTGCGATCCAGCTCATCCTTGACCTGCAAGTCCACAAAATCGACAGCGATTCTCGATGCGTGATGGCCTGCTTGGTGAAGAAATCGGCTTGCGTACGGTTCACGTAGTTGTGCGACGGCAAACATCTCGTGTTCCTCGGCTACAGGTTCGTCCTTTTCATACCTCAACCGGAATACCCTAACCCGATAGTAGCTGGACTTGTTGCCATTCTGGCCGGGCTGATCCAGGCCATACGTGAGCAGAAGCACCTCCGGAGATATCTGTTGTGACTGCCTATGCAGCACTCCAAAGCACCTTTCTACACCTTCGTATTTCACATAGATCGTCCTACTTTTGGTTGCTTCATTAAGCTGTTGGTTCCATTGGGGCATAGGCTCTAATCGAAGTGCCGCCATCTCACAGTGCCGAGCATTCTTCTTCCGTTGCTCTGGGACCAAATCGCACCCTGGCTGAACACATAACCACCAGACATTCGCATCTCGGTCATACAATATGGTTCCGGTAGTGACATGCGGGCCAACGAACGAGACACTCGACAAGAACGCATTGAGTGCATGCATCACCTGCGCCTGCGTCGCACGAGTTCCAGCCTGCTTCATCGCGTGGGCAAGACGTGTAAATTCCGAACCGTTCACAAGGCCTTTATCGCTGATGGACTCAAGCAGTCGTTCGACAAATGGAGTCAGCTTGGGGTGCTTCACAAGGAGGTCGTGAAAAGCACCGGCCACATGACCGCACAGATTCTCGATCGCTGAAGACGGGATTCCTCTTGGTACAGTCGCTCTCTCCTTCTCGGCGAGAAAGAGCCATCCGGCTTGCGTGGCGTCGTCATGCCCCAGTCGATGATCGTACGCAGGCGCAAAGTCTTCCACGATATTCTGAAGCTGTGACATGAGAAGGCGAACCGGGTTGGGGTGCCATGTTCTCAGCGCGGCATCCAGCGGTTCGAATATACCATCTCCCTCGCTGAGGTCTCTCTTCTTGGTCGTAATTGCCAGAAGTACGTTCTCGCAGATCAGCCACGGATCATTCGCTGACATCTGGCCTTGATATACAGCGCGCTCTCTGTTGCCTCTGTAGATGTGCGTACCCACCAATGCTGCAACTGAATGGGCAATATGCGCCTCGTGCGCCTTTTTGAAATTGCGCCCCAGGTGCTGAGTGTCCTTGATACACTGCCGCAGTTCGTCGCAATGCTTCTGGTCGTGCCTATTGCCGCAGATGAACTGTGCCAATGTTTCTCGACTGCACGCTGTCAAACTGTGCACGTTCAGAAGTTCATCCCATTCTTCATACGCTTCCTCGTCCAGAATTGCATCCGGTGGCCTCCAGCCCCCGCGGAGGTTGGCTGCGATTTCGAGCCAAACTCGCGACAGGTCTTCGTCATTTGTGCATACGACGACCAGGTTGAAATGCTGTGTATCTGCCAGTTTTGCCAACAGTTCAATCGCAGGCGTGGCGTCGTCGTTCTGTGTGAGGTGGTAGTCGAGTACAATCAAGTCGCATTTCCTCGCTCTCTCGTATCCACTCGTAGCGAGGTTTGCTATGTCGTTGTCGATATCACACGTAACATCGTGTCTCCGAAAGAACGAGTACAGTTCCGATGCCTTGTCGATCTCGCGAGGACTGTCATTCACGTTGGCCTCGCGGTCCGATTCCAAATTCCTGCATCGCAACGCGATGTCGGCGTAGTTCGGAAACGCATTGTCGATCAACACGACCGTGCGTACTGCGTCCTTGCGAAAGCTCTCTACAACAAGATCGTCGTAATCTGACAGCTCAAGCATGCTCAAGGTCTCTGAACTCGATGATGAAGTTTGCCCCTTCCAGAACCTTTGGATCGCTCTTCTCTGCGTACCGAATCGTGTGGTGACCAACTGCAAGATTCGTGCGGCAGAGGTAGAGCCCGACGCCCCGTCCGTTCGCTCGCCTTGTAAAAAACAACTGGAACAGGTGTTTGATGTCGTCTTTGTCGACGCCTTGTCCCGAATCTGCGACAATGACTTTGCCGTCTTGGTAGTCGAACACAATTCGTCTGTTCGATACAAATTGCAGCCAGTACAATGAATTGTTGACCAGATTGATGAAAACCGGGTATATACGGGAGGGAAGGTCGGTGACGCTTATACTGCGGAAGGCTCCCGTCGCCGAAAGCGATGTTCGGCAGTCATCAAGTCGCTTCCCGAAAAAGGACTGGACATAACCGGCAATGCTTTCGCCCGTAATCTCCTGTCGTGATCGATACCCGGCCATCTTCATCGGAGCAAGAAAGCGGAGGCGGTCCACCAGTGCGCGGAAGCTCTCGTAGGCTCGTTCATAGGTCCTCGACGAGCGAACGTCGGTCGGCAGTCGCTTGAGATTCTTGTTGACCGTTTCCTGCATCGCCTCAAGTTCGTGCCCGATCATCTCGATGGCGATACCAAGTTGAGCAAGTCCGTAGAATTCGCGCAGATTCTTCTCCAACTCCAAACGCTCATCCTCCGTGACAGACAAGGCGCTGTCGAGATCGATATTGTCGACTAACTGACGGAGTGCTCGAATCGCAGCCTCGTAGCGGAGGCTTACGGCATCATCGCTCTCGGCGAACAGTGCATCGAGACTGCTGAGCACTGCTGAAAGGCGTGAACCTCGTACAAGATCCTTCAGCAATTCCTTCCCGCGTTCGACAAACTGAGCCTTGTCTTGCTCGGTCTGACTCGACCAACCGGCGCGGAGCTCTCCAAGGATTTCGCTACCGGAGGACACATACCGATCGAGCTTCTCTGAAAGACGTTTCGTGTACGATTCAAGGTACTCCTCGGCAATCTGTCTAGGCGTCTTCTTGACGACTTTCTGAAGTGATTCGGCAACCTTCTTGTTGGCGCGAGCAACAATCGAGCAGAGATCCTCAAACCCGTCACGATAATCTCGATACCTTTCCTCGTAATCTCCGAGGTTGGCGGGGACGGGCGGCAGACGCAAATCGTCAAGCCTCACCTGTAGTTCACTGACGGTCTCTTGAACTCGGAGCAAGACGTCTTGGCTTCCTTGACGTGTTGCTGATTCGATTTCGTTCTCTAGGGGCTTGGCCAGTTCAAGGGTTCTTTGAAGTGGGTCTTCATTCCGGCGCAATGCGGAACGAAACTCGGTCCGGCGGAGCCGTCGCGCCCGTTCTTGCGCCTCCTTGCCGGCACGCCGCGTCTGTTCCGCTTTGTGGTCTGCTCGCGGTTCTGAACCGGTTCCAAAGTAACGGTGAGCAGTGTCCCTTAGCACGTTGATGACGAGGAGCTGCATTTTCCGCTTGGCTTCGTTGTCTACAAGCCCTTCGCGCCCTGCCTTGTCTCGCAAGTTTGGATTTCCTGCGCGAGTGAGACTGACTCGCCCAAATGTCCGTCTGTGCGCCCAGAACTCGCGTCCAGCATGCATCGAGCGGCGTTCCTCCATCTCGAAAAAGTCGCTGTCCGGCCGGCCATAGGGCAGCACTCGCAGGCCGTCGCGGTAAACTTTCAAACCGCTGTATGACTCGGCTTTTGCCCTCAGTGCTTCATACTCTTCTGGTGAGTGTGTGGTAGCCTTTCTGTCTTGCTCAAATGTGCCGATTCTCACTTCAAAGGGGCCGATCCGATTATTCGCGTGTGCATCGCGGAGTCCCGGTACTTTCGGGGCAACGCTAAAGTGCCCCAAGTCCTTTCCGAACGCTCGAACAGTGCCATGAAAGTAACCCTGTTCATTGAATTTCCCGCGAATGTAGTGCTCAAGCAGGCTTAGTTCGTCGTCACCGAATTCGTTCGTCGAACTCAGGACCTCTTCAGTGTTTGTCTCTTGATGCACGAAGAACGCATACGAAAACGCTTCTGTAAAATCGGCGTCGGGCGCTGTAAACGCTGTAAGGGTGGATTTCAGAGATTGTCGGACGCCATCAGCCTCTTCGTTATGACGATGGATAGAGGAATCGACCCAGATGCCCAATTCGTGATTCAGATCAATCACAAAGAAGGCGGTGCCGTGGTCCGAATTGCCGGCGAATACGTCCCATTCGGCGAGATGCCGTTCCTCCAGCAGGGCGTGTTCAGCACCCTTCGCAATCTGTTGTTGTGTAGTCGGTGAGTGCGCGGCGGAGCGTTCCTGCTTTGAGAAACTAGCCCAAGCTTGTCTGACTTCGTTGCTCCGCTTCACAGGAAGTCCCTTGCCGTCGAGGTTTCCTTGTAGTACGGCGGACATGGACGGTATCAACTCAAAGAGTTCTTCAGCGTCAGCAAATGTTTCGACAGGAATCGTGATGTCATCAATTGACAAGAACGGGTTTTCGAATAGGCGCCAGTCAACCATCACAGCCGCAAAATCAGCGGTCTTCTTCTTCGACACAACGAGCGTAATTGGAGCCAGAAATGCGGCAGAGAGTCGGCCAATCCCTTTTTCGCCGAGACGAGGACGCTCGGAGAGGCCGAAACGATCTCGGAGTGGCACCTTGGGACTCTCCACCTTTGATTCCGTTCCCACGACCAGCCAGTTCGTAATCAGATCGTCGGCTGTCATGCCACAGCCGTTGTCAAAGACGGCGCCGACTGTCGGCTCGCCATCGAAGAGATGGAGAGACACTTCTGTCGCATAAGCATCAAACGAGTTCTTCCAAAGCTCACTGACGGCAGTCGGGCAATCCGCAATCTGACCTCGGCCGAGGTGATCAATTGCGCGAGCACGGGTGCGGAAAGTGTGTCGGTCGGGCATCGGGAGTCCGTTTTCTGTTGGGGCATTCCGGCCGAGGCTCTCATCGAGCAGTACGCGGCTTGCCGACCTCAGGGAATGATCGTGAGTGGGGTCTTCTTCCAAGAGGAAGTATTCCGGCCATAATGTACATTCACCTTCCGCCTTCTGCAAGCAGCGTTTGCCCGTCTCGTCGGTTGGAAAGGAAGAAATGCCGCATTCGGAGGTCCCAAGGCTAAGATTGGGGATCTCCGTCCGTTTTGTATCGTCCCGTCCGGTGAGGTAGGCGGCGATCAGGCTGATAGGCAGCAAGACAAGAACGAGAGTTTGGTGAAGTGAATCGGTGACTAACGAGGGGCACGCGGTCGCTTGGCTGGATGGAACTGGAAACCGTCGCGTCACAGAGGCCCCTTGCTCCGCCGGGGGCTACGGCGTGCCGCCACGCTGCGCGGGCTGGGCCATAATGACAAAGGACGCCCGCGGTTCACGATCATGAAGAGAGCTTGTGCCGGAGGGGGATGGATTGGAGGTATCGGTGACTGGTTCGAAGTCGCACTCGGCAAGTGCGACCCACTGGGGGAGTTTTGATGGTGAACGGTATTGCGGGCATCTTGGGCAAATCAGCACGTCTTTGCCGCGCAGACGGGAATCGAGATACTCGGCAGATCGCACTGGATTCCCGCCTGCGCGGGAATGACGGTCCAAGGGACCCGCGAATTGCTGCGGAAATCGAGACAGTCGGCAGACTGCTCTGGATTCCCGCCTGCGCGGGAATGACGGTCGGCTTCTGGATTCCCGCCTGCGCGGGAATGACGGTCCAAGGGCCCCGCGAATTCGTCCGGGAATCACGCAAGGCCGTTCAATCCTTATTATCGGCCGGAACCTCCAGCAGCTTTGCCATGGCCTGGGTGAGGACGGCCTCCACTTCGGGGGCCACGTGGCTGGCGCCTTCGCTGGCTTCGTAGCCGCCTTGGGTGTAGGCGACGGCCGTGCAGATGTAGCCGGGGGCGTATTCGCCGTAGGCGGCCATGGCGACGAACAGGTCTTCGCGCATCTTCTGGGCCGCCAACTGGTACTCCACGCACAATTCGCCCGGCATGTGGAGGACTCGCGCCTTGCCCAGACGGAGGCACTGGATGTCGATCGTCTCGCCCGCCAGGCAACGGCGGGCCCAGGTGAGCGTCTTGGCCACCTCGGGCCGGTCCTTCGTGGCGGGATCGGCGAGTTGCTTCTCCAGCTCCTCGGGCACGACATGCTTGCCGAGGGGCAAGGCGGCCGGCTGGACGGTCCAGCCCAGATCGTCGGCCGTGACGGGCGCCCGCTCGATCGACTCCCAGGCCTGCTGCAGGCCCGCGGCCAGGCGATCGGCCAGGATCTGCCGGTAAGGCGGCGTACCGTCGTTCCACTTGCCCGCCCCGATGTTGCCGCCGGCGCCGTTGAAGTGGACGTGGAAAGCTCCGGTCGCCTCCTGGCGCATCTGCCGGGCGATGCCGGGGAAGTCGGGATTGGCCCCGCCGGTCCGGTAGTAGCTCTGCGGATGGCAGGCGTAGTAGGTGAGCGCCGCGAGCGGCTTGTCGTTCTGATAGAAGGCAATCACCTTCACCTTCGGATCAGGGCCAGCGCACACTAACTGCTTTTGCCAGTAAGGATTTGCATCAGGAAGTCAACGCTCCAGCCTGCCATGCGACGTTTCATGATGTTGCTTTGCTTGCCGGGATGTTGCTTGATCAGGCT